>JAABUQ010000038.1_pt1 | contig 227918 bp, 219 predicted proteins | sample 5560001 | NCBI WGS metagenome assembly JAABUQ01 (sample SAMN10711888, study PRJNA513371) | rock metagenome | isolation source: Antarctica rocks | place: Antarctica: Victoria Land, Finger Mt nord | collected 2015-12-18
CTTTTACCCTTCAACCTTTTACCCTTCAACCTTTTACCCTTCAACCTTTTACCCTTCAACCTTTTACCTTTCAACCTTTTAATTTTACCTTTGTGTTCAATTAAAATGATTTTAAAAGATGTTTGATAATCTTTCGGATAAACTCGACCGCGCGTTCAAGGTTTTAAAAGGACAAGGCTCTATTACGGAAATCAACGTGGCCGAAACCATGAAAGAAATCCGCAAAGCGTTGCTTGATGCCGACGTAAACTATAAAACGGCCAAAGCCTTTACAGATGACGTAAAGCAAAGGGCTTTGGGCGAAAACGTGCTTACTTCTATTTCCCCTGGTCAGTTGCTCACCAAGATCATGAGTGATGAGCTAACACAGCTAATGGGCGGCACCACGGCCGAACTGATGTTTCCGGCAACGCCAACCATTATTTTAATTGCCGGATTAAACGGTGCGGGTAAAACTACTTTTTCCGGTAAGCTGGCCAACTTCCTCAAAACACAAAAAAACAAAAAACCACTATTGGTTGCAGGCGACGTTTATCGTCCGGCTGCGATTGAGCAACTCAAGGTTTTGGGCGAACAGATCGGTATTCCGGTTTATGCCAACCCCGAATCCAAAAACCCGGTTGCCATTGCTTTGGAAGGATTGGCGCAGGCAAAACAGAACGGCAACAATGTTTTAATTATTGATACTGCCGGCCGTTTGGCTGTGGATGAAGCCATGATGGTAGAAATTGAGCAGGTAAAAAAAGCATTGAACCCGCACGAAATTTTATTTGTGGTGGATGCCATGACCGGTCAGGATGCAGTAAATACGGCAAAAGTTTTTAATGACCGCCTGGATTTTACCGGAGCTGTTTTAACCAAGTTAGATGGTGATACCCGTGGCGGTGCAGCTCTGTCCATCAAATCCGTAGTAAACAAACCGATCAAATTTATCGGAACCGGCGAGAAAATGGAAGCGTTGGACGTTTTCCACCCAGACCGTATGTCGTCACGTATTTTGGGCATGGGCGACGTGATCTCTTTGGTTGAACGTGCACAACAACAGTTTGACGAGAAAGAAGCGGCAGAACTGCAGAAGAAGATCCGTAAAAATAAATTCGATTTCAACGACTTTTTCGGCCAGATCCAGCAGATCAAGAAAATGGGCAACATGAAAGATCTGATGGGCATGATCCCCGGTGTTGGAAAAGCAATGAAAGATATTGACATTCAGGATGATGCTTTTAAATCCATCGAAGCCATCATCCAATCTATGACGCCGTTTGAAAAGGAAAACCCGGATTCCATCAACCAAAGCCGCCGCAACCGCATTGCAAAAGGTTCTGGTAATAACCTTGCAGAAGTGAACCGTTTGATCAAACAGTTTGACGATATGCGGAAGATGATGAAGCAGTTTTCCAATCCGGCGCAAATGGCCAAGATGATGCGGAATATGCCGAAGACGGGCAGATAAAAATTTAAAAACCGGGTTAAGGGTTATGGATTTTTATGGTATAAAAGAAGCATTAACTACAACCTGTTTTTATAACTACAGTTTGGTTTGTGTGTATGATATAATCATAAGTGTAGATTATTGATTTTTAATTATTTAAACAAACCGAAAGGTTGGTTGTTGTAAAATATAAAAACTAATAGTTAACACTAAACAAAAAACCACTATGAAAACATTAACAAAGATTTTCGGAATTGCTATCCTAAGCAGTACATTGCTGTTCACTATGCCAGTTATGGCTCAAAATGCCGACAATGCCACTACAACAGCTACTGGTACAACCCATGACAATGAGCACGATGATTCAGGAAAATGGGGCTTACTCGGACTTCTTGGCCTGGCAGGTTTATTGGGCTTACGTAGAAAAGATGATGACCGGAACCGTACAACAATTAACCGCTAAATAAAAGTTAGTTATTTTATACTTTAAACATCAAAAGCTTCATTGTAAATGAAGCTTTTGATGTTTAATAGTGTTTAAATAAAGAGAATTTCTTTGTTGATAAGAATATAAAAGCGATTATTTACCAGGAAAAATCACAGGAACGAGTTTAGTTTAAACTGTTCTGTATGATATAGAGATTTTCTAATTATTGCTATTGTTTAATTTTTAGTTAATTTTCGGGAAAATTATCAATCCTTTTTCCTGTGCTGGTAAAAACTTTCGGTAGTGCTGTTTATGGCATAGAAGCTACCACCATAACCGTTGAAGTAAACATTACCGGCGGTACGAAATATTATGTGGTTGGCTTGCCGGACAATGCCATCAAAGAAAGTTATTTCCGGGTAAAATCGGCGTTAAAAAACTGCAGCTACCACATGCCTAAACAACAGGTTGTGGTGAATATGGCACCGGCAGACATCCGAAAAGAAGGCTCTTCTTATGATCTGACCATTGCTGTTGGCGTTTTAGCTGCCTCCGGACAAATTGTTCCTGATGAGTTGGATAAATACCTGATCATGGGCGAGCTTTCCCTGGATGGCGGATTGCAGCCCATCCGCGGCGCTTTGCCAATTGCCATACAAGCACGAAAAGAAGGTTATAAAGGATTCATCCTCCCAAAACAAAACGCACGTGAAGCAGCGATTGTAGATCAATTAGCTGTTTTTGGGGTGAATACGATTACAGAAGTAGTTGATTTTTTGAACGGGGACAAACCGCTGGAAGAAGAAGTAGTAAATACGCGGGATGAGTTTTACCGCAGCATCAGCTTGTACGAAGCAGATTTTTCGGATGTAAAAGGGCAGGAAAACATCAAACGTTCACTGGAAATCGCGGCCGCAGGTGGACATAACCTTATCCTGATCGGCCCTCCCGGAGCAGGAAAAACAATGCTGGCCAAACGCCTGCCTTCCATCCTGCCGCCTTTAAGCCTGTCGGAAGCCTTAGAAACCACGAAAATTCATTCTGTAGCCGGAAAGCTTGCTGCTGCGGATGCGTTGGTTTCTGTCCGCCCTTTTCGTTCTCCGCATCATACCATTTCTGATGTGGCTTTGGTTGGCGGCGGCGGCAATCCGCAGCCCGGCGAAATTTCTTTGGCGCATAACGGTGTTTTGTTTTTGGATGAGTTGCCGGAATTTAAACGAACCGTTCTGGAAGTGATGCGGCAACCGCTGGAAGAACGGAAAGTAACCATTTCGAGGGCAAAAATGAGCGTGGATTATCCTTCCAGTTTTATGCTGGTGGCTTCCATGAACCCCTGTCCCTGCGGTTATTACAATCACCCGGAACGGGAATGTGTTTGCGGGCCAGGCATCGTACAGAAATACCTCAGCAAAATTTCCGGTCCGCTGCTGGACCGGATCGACCTGCATGTAGAAGTAACGCCGGTTAATTTCTCCGAATTATCTTCCGAAAGGTTATCCGAAAAAAGCGAAACCATTCGCGAACGCGTGATCAAAGCCCGGGAAATTCAGCAGAAACGGTTTGCCGAAAAAGCGGATTTGCATTGCAACGCACAAATGGGTTCTAAAATGGTGCGGCAGGTTTGCAAGATTAGCGAAGCCGGACAAACCCTCTTAAAAAAAGCAATGGAAAAATTAGGTTTAAGTGCCCGCGCTTATGACCGTATTTTAAAAGTCGCCCGCACCATTGCCGATCTGGCCGGAACAGAAGACATCCAGATTGAACATTTGGCGGAAGCGATACAATTTAGAAGTTTGGACCGGGAAGGTTGGGCGGGATGAAGAAAGTAGGGATAAAAACAGCATTGAAATTTGAAATCTCATTGTGTGGTTTCAGGTCATCCCATCTTGTTAAGATGTTCTTAAAATTTGTAACATTACAAATCTTGAAAATAGTACAATATCATAAATTAGTGTTAACTAAAAAATCAATAAATGAACAAAATTTAATCAGCATAAAGTTAAAGGGTTAAAAATAAAATTTCCTCCAAGTATACACTATGAAATTTAAACCAAAATCATTCATAACTTAATGCGCATCATAATCATCTTTTTCAATTGCAATTATCGGATCTGTGTATAATCTGTTTCCTTGTAAAGGGATACCACTAAAAGTTTGATATTTGTTTAAGTCACCTGGGCTTAATGGACTTGGGCAGTTCTTTGAGGAAAGATGAATAAAATAAGGAATTAATATCGTAATATTTTTTAATGTAAATTTTTCTACAAATAACATTAAACTTTTAGTATCAAATTTTTTACTGGCAATTTGAAGGTCAACTTTAAAAAGCATATCTGCGCTATCAGACACATCAAAATTTACAATTTTACCATTCTTGTCCAATTCAACTTTAATTAAAGTTATAGTTGGAATGCAATTTTTTCTTAGTAACTCCGGATATTTAAAGTTAATAAATATAGATTCTATAAACTTATTTAAATTAGGGTCTGTTGCTTGAGCCTTAACTCTTATACTGACTATATTTAGTATAAAAAATATCAGTAAGCTTAATATTTTAGATTTCATTTTCATAACACTATTAATTGCATTTACTTCCTAGTTGGCCTAGCGTATGTCTTATTTGTATATCAACCAAAGAATCAGTGTAGGTTGGTGACATATTACTTAATAAACTCCAAGAACCAGTGCCAGCAAGACCTCCCCATGATAATGCTTGTGCATCTGTATCAGATAAATTTGGATATAGAGATTTTAACAACCCAGATACTTGATTAATATAGGAAACAGCCATAGCCTCATGTTGCATATTAGCAGTTAAACCATTTGCAAACATATAAGCATGAAGAACTTCATGAATAACTACTGCTGCTGTAAATTCTTTTGAAGAACCAGGTAATATTTGATCATTAAGAGTTATGTTAATATTTGTAATTCCAGAACGGGTTATTGCAGTTGTAGTGCCATAGTCTGAAATGCTACTGCTTTGTGAAATATTTAAATTTAAAAAAGTGGATGAGTTAAATAAATTATATAATGCATATTGTAATCTATTAATACCATTTGGATCTAAAACTTTATCTACTGTTTCATGCATACATTGATTTGTTACATTATTTGCAATTGTAGCTGTGTTCCCGCCATAACCGCCGCCACCGCCACCGCCGGGGCCTGTTCCGGTATAGTTTGTATTGGTTCCGGTCCCCGGGTTGGATGTGTCTTGTCCGGAACAATTGCCTTCATAATATAAAAATGTCCATTCTTCAAATATTTTATAACCTTCACTGTCTAACTGATAAAAATAATAGTACACGGCGGTACATGGCCCCAAACCACCACCGCTGCCTGTACCGTCACTGCTTGAGCCAAAACTGCTTACAGACTTGGCCTTGACCGTGCCCAAACCTTTTGCTGAAAGGGTTTTACTTGTTTTTATTTGAGTATCTGCAACCGGTACTTTGTTTATACGCACTTTTTCATTGGTCTTGATGCCCTGGTTGTATTTAGCACTGTTGAGAAAGTAATAATTAAGGTCGTACCGTATGATCGCGCCGTTAAAGTTGTTTATTTTATCGCTGGTATAGTTGGACAAAATATAATCGAGATTGGCACTGACATCAAAGTTAAAGCCGATTATATCTATAATTTCGCCCCCTGCAACCTTGTTGTTAATTATTGGGAATATAAAAACCCTTCTTATTTTTAATAGAGGGTTTGTTATTTTATTTTCGCGTGTGGGGACGATCAATAGTTTATTACCAGGATAAGAAGGCACCATCCATGATTCACCCCAAAGTGGTTCTAATCGGATAAACCGCGTTTTTATTGGTGCGGCTTTTGAATTTAAAGAAGAAACTATACCTTGGGTCAGGGTAGCGTTTTTTGCGTGCCAGATTTTTGCTTCCTCCAGAATAGTAGAAGGGATTTGATTTTGTTGTTCGAAAATGTTTTTGAAATCTTTTCTGCAAGAAAAAATGATGATACAACATAGTACGATTACCGTACGTACGATTATAGAGCGTTTATTCATAAAAAAGGTTTATATTTAGGAACAGGTTATGCTTTGTAAAGCTATATAACTAAAGTTAATATTCAGTATATTTTTATAAAAAATTAATGGCGCTTGAAAAAATAGCTGTTTCAAATAATTTTTGGCCGATCATTATGCTTTTAACCGGTATTTGTATATCGGAAGGGAGTGTTCTATTCTTCAATTTTCAATTAAAGTGGGACGACCAATGGGTCGTAATAAATACCTATACAGACAACGGACTAACACTTTCTACTATTAAAGCGATATTTACAGAGTTTTACCATGGACAATATGCACCAGTAAATCAGATTTATTATTGTATCTTAAGATCCATTTTTGGTTATAACCCTTTTTATTTTCACTTAGCAGGATTGCTAGTCCATTTCTTTAATTCCTGTTTAGTTTATTTCTTAATCTTAAAAATTATTACATTTAGTAAAATTCTCTTTAAAACTGATAGGCGATTTTCATTGTTTTGTGCCCTCTTATTTGCAATCCATCCGATTAATCTTGAACCAACTGCTTGGATATCTGCTTCAAAAGTCTTATTGTATGCATTCTTTTATTTGTCGGCTATTTATTGTTATACTATATATTTAATCAGGAACAAGTTTTATTATTATTTGCTGACCGTATTTCTTTTTATATTATCTTTTGGAGCAAAAGAACAAGCTATAGTATTGCCGGTTTGCTTGCTGTTATTGGATTATTTATTTGGAAGAAGTATGTTGAGCCTAAACGTTTGGATTGAAAAATTACCCCTCTTTGTATTATCATCTTATTTTTGTTGGTTAACTATTCAATCACAAAATATAGGTTCTGAAGATGTCTTTTTTTATACCTATTCGGTACATGAAAGGATAATTCTTGCTTGTTATAGTTTAAGTGAGTATTTAACAAAATGCCTGATCCCGGTAAAATTATCTTATTTATATCCTTTCCCGTTTAATCCCGGGGAACGTATTCCGATATGGCTATCTTTATGTCCTTTGTTGCTTATCGTTACTTTAATCTCTTTCCGTGATTTGTTTTTGAATAAACGGATACTATTTGGCGTGGCGTTTTTTCTTATCCATATTTTTTTAGTATTAAACCTTGTTAATCCATACAGATATGCTCTAACAGCAGACAGGTATGCTTATCTATCTTCAATAGGTGTATGTTTTTTACTTGGACAATTTATTTGGATCCTACTTAATAGCTACCGCAAATTAAAGCTTATTGGCTATTTTGTTGTTTCGGTATATTTAATATTCTTTATAGCATATACCAGGTATCATAGCTTTGTTTGGGCTGACAGTATTAGCCTTAAACAGGATTTTAAAAATACTATAATAAAACGTAATGACTACGATAGTTTAAAAAAAAGTTTTTTCAGTAATGAAGAATAATAATCATAAACTTTATATTGGTTGTATATCAATTTTATTGATTTTTTTATTGAACCTAAAGAATAGTTGGAATAATTATACCCTCAATAATATTAATTTGAGTAGCTTTTACTTGAATCAGTCTATAGCATATTCACTACAAGAAGTTAGAGAAGTCCAACAAAAAATTAAGGTAAGTTATGTTATTCAACCTAATAGTATTAAGATGCTTTATGAGGGAAAGACAAATGGTAAACCTAAATTTCCATTAAGGGTAATCACTAAAAGGCGGAAATCTGTATTTTATTATCAAATCCCTTACATGATCAAATGAGAACACCGCTATTTTTCAAAATTTTAGTTATTGTTTCCATCATATATGTTTCTTGTCAAAAACCGATAGTCAAGGAGTTTCAAGAGCACAAACCCAAGATCGTTTATAAATTAAGGAATATTAGAAATACTATGTACTTTAACATTGATGAAAATATAGATTCTGTCAGGTATTTGTTTTTAGAATACAGCAAAAACAGCAGGATAACCCATATTGATAAAATTCGTTTTGATGGTAATACTATCTACATATTATCAAAAACCCAAAATGCTATATTGGCTTTTACTACTGATGGTAAGTTCTTGTTTAAGATTGTTTCTAACTATATAGATAATTTTCAAATAAACGATCATAAACTTATTCTTTATGATCGTTTAAGAGGGATAGTTTATATTTATAATAAACAAGGTAAACAGATCGAAAAATTACCTATAGGTTTTCATGGAATTGAAGTTACATGCATAGATGAGAATACCTATGCGTTTTATACCGGAGGGTTAGAAACAGTTGACCAAGGCAGTCGTTCACACGAAATAGCGTTAGTTAAAAAATCAGGGGAATTAAAAGCATTACTGTGTCCTGTACCTACAAGTCAGGTCAATGCTAAATACTATTCAGAATGGAGGTTTTCTGTTGTAAATGATTCTACATTTTTCATTCCGGCTTTCAGTAATACAGTATATAATTTAAGGATAAATGAAATACGTCCAATATTTGAACTTGACTTTGGCAGGTCAAATTTAACGGATAGTATTTTTTCTACTATTAACATGGTTGGGAATTATCATATTTTTCCATTTGTTTTGGATTTAACTTATGTATTTAGCAATAAAAATTTTATTTTTCTTAGTTTTTCATTAAAAGGTGAAGAAGGTTATGCTTTATTAGATAAAATTAATAAACGGACTATTGGTTACGGGATAGGGGGTTCTTCTGGTCTTAAATCGGATTATAATGCTATTATTCCTGAAACTTGTAATGGGAATAGATTTGTTGCAGTAGTTAAATCTGAAGTTTTTATTGAAAATATAAAACTCAGTAAATCAAAATACAAAAATGGCACATTAAAGTATCGGAAAAATTTTTTTTTATTAAATGAAACCGAAACGAATAAAAATCCTGTTTTACTTTCATATTCAGTAAAGATGGTTAATTAAGAATATATAGGTTAAGTTGCCTATCAATTATTGATGAATCATACAAGTACAAAGGATAAAAAGCAAAATCGGGAATGTTATGAACTAACTTAACAGCCTTCATCCATTTTAATTTTTTCAGACCAAGCGCCCCTGTAATTTCAGAATTTTGTATGACTATTAAATTAATGTAGTTCTTCTTTTTTTTTGCTAAAATGCCTGGCTGCCATATGGAAGTGATTTCTGTGGTTACTACATTGGATGGTTTATAGAAATTATTATTAGATCCAGTCCACGGATCGTATATATTGGATTCAAAGGAGGTTAATACATTAACTTGTTTACCCTTAAAATTATTATATATATATTCTGAAATTTTTGTTTCCCCTCTTCTTGTACTTTTTATGGAATTGATTATTAAGCCAAAAGTATTACATACAGTAAGGATGAATATAAAAGGGTATATAAAATATACGCTAAAATTTAAGGATTTGATTTGTTGGAGACCTATAATTATACAAATTGGAATCAGGTTAACTAATGGAAATAAGAATCTCAACTCTTTATGAGGAATTATGGAATGAACAACCAGAAAGGGAACGGTTGCCCATAAAACAATACTTTTTGGGCATTTAATTATAATGATAAAAAGTGAAGTTGCTATTAAAATACCTAATGGTAAAGTAGGGGATGTAATTATATAAATCATTATTTCATACCATGGTGATGTTCCAAAATTTGATGCAACGCTGTGCAAAATATTTACATTGAAATAATTATAGATTGTTAAAGTAAACTCTCCATATAACCATCGGTCAACTATGACCCCCACGCCTAATATTGCAATTACAGAACTGCATATAAGTAACAAACTATTAAGTGTTTCTTTTTTGATCAGTAGTAGCCATGAACAGATCCCAAATGCTACCAATGCTGTTTGATATCTAAATAATACTGCTAAACCTAAAGAAATTCCTAAAGAAATATTTCTTTTATTTGACTTGCCGTTTATTTCTATAGCTGTTGCTACTGATAGCAAAATAAAAATGCCCGACCATGTTTCAGAAGAAAACCTAACATTTATATTTGGCAGGAACCACAGAAAATAAGACAAAAGAATATAAATACCATAAAACCTCTTTTCTACTAACCGTTTAAAACTCCTTATAAAAATACCAATTGAAAAAAATGAAAACGCTCCTGTAATTAAACGAAGGAAAAGCACAAGGTGATGAGGGTTATATATATTAAAAAAGTTTAGAGCCTTAAAAATTATTAGACATAATAATGGTTGAATTCCTGAACGGATTTTTTCATTGTATTCCCAAGGGAGTTCATTTACATCAATTTTTCCACTTTTATACTCTGCAAACTGAATTATTTGATAATGTTCATCAGGATGGTAATAACCTGAACTATTTATCACTGTAATTAAATAGATAAATAGTGCAATTACAATGATGATTCTTTCAAATTTAATTTCGGACAATTCGATGTATATATTTAGCAGGAAGTTATAAAATATATGAGTATTTTAAAAAAAGAATTACGACTTATATAATAAAATTTATTTATCCTGCTTAACCATTGTCCTAAAGAGTTCTGGATTGAAGATCATTCGTGTACAACAGAATATTTATTTTTGAGAAAACCTTAAAATCATGGATTTAAAGTCGAGAAAAATAGAGTTTGTTCAAGAATCCCTCAAGCTTAAAATGTAGAATCTGTTTCCCGGTTTAAGGAACTACCGCAAGAGGAAAAACTTAAAGATGACGATTTTGAACCCATGACAATGGAAGAATTTAATGGAGGAATAGACAATTCTATAAAAGATTCTAAAGCTAGTCGGTTAATTAAAGCCCTTGACTTAATTAGCTGAAATAAAGAAGTGGAGCTAAAAATTTATTAGATAGCTTTTGTTAAAAAAAGGGACTTAAAAAAATTTAAAGTAAGTTTAAAAAATTACAGTTTATACGGTTTTATCAATTTTAGGTCGATAAAAGAAGCATTGGATTTAAGTCGATACTTCTTTTACACCCTAAAATCACATCCCTTTGTCCCGTAGTTCTTTTCGTTTTTCCTTTTCCCGGCGGCGTAGTTCCCGTTTTTCTACCCTGATTTCCCTGGGCGTTTTCCCCGCAGTGTCCACCTTTTTTTCAATCACTTTTTCTATGGTAGAATCTTTTTTACCAAAAATACGCTGCAAAAAGTTGGGGTGTGGCACTACGCCTACGCCTTCATCGCCTTCCTGGTTCAAACTGTCTGTAACGGCTGCGGTATCAACGATAACCATTTTCGGGCGCAACCCTTCCCTTAAACGCACAGAATAAAAGCCATAAGCAGCGGTATCGGGCGGTGTATAACCTTTTGAAGCCATCAAACGGCCGATCAAATTAAAATAACCGTGCAACGAAGGCCGTAAACTGCCGTCCGGCAAAAAAGAATACAAGCCGGATTTCGGTTTAGGAACGATACTGGCCAGGTAAATACTTTCGCCAATGGTCAAATCAGCCGGGGATTTACCGAAATAATAGCGGGAAGCCTCGCCGATACCATAAATATTTCTTCCCCATTCAATAATGTTGAAATATACTTCCAGCATCCTGTTTTTTGTGCTTATATCGTTGTTTTCGATGATCCAAACGATCAGTATTTCTTCAATTTTACGGGCCAAAGTTTTTTGCCGGCTTAAAAAAACGTTTTTTACCAATTGCATGGAAATGGTACTGCCGCCCCTTTTAAACTGCTTTTCTTTAAAATCGGTAGCAATGGATTTACGGATAGATTCTTCCACAAAACCATGGTGGCGGTAGAAGGAAGGATCTTCGGCCGTCATTACCGCATTGCGCAAATTAGGGGAAATGTTTTGTAAGGGCGTAAAATTAGGATTGGAAGGGCCAACCGTCCTGGGCGGCATGGGCTTCCCTTTTTCGTAAGGTGTGTAAACAAAAACCTGGTTGATCCTGGTGAGGTCGGTTTGCCCGTACTGCAATACTTTAAAGTTCTCTTTTTCTAACCGGGAATCAAAACGGACGTTATCTGCATCTTTGGTATTGAGGTAGAAGTTCAAACCATATTTCAGCTTTCCGGCAACTTTAATCCCGGCCAGCGATTCAAATAATCCGCCCGGAAAAGAATTGAAAAGCGATTGTGCATCCAACCAATCTGTACGCAGCTTCATCTCATAGATCTTAGTAGGGTTGAGTGTGATCTTGATAAAAGGGTTGGCCGAAACATTTTTAAGATGGATAACGGATGAGCTATCCACAGAAACATAATTTGATCCTACAAAAACATTGGCATCAATAGCAGCGCTGGGCACCACAATATCATTTGCGGCAATTTTAGGGTGATTGATGAGCAGGTTTCTGACAAAGCAGGAACTGAAAATCTGGGTTTCATCGCCGCTTTGCTCCTCCTTTTTCAATTCGGTGCCGATGGTATCAAAATTTAACTTCAGCCCGTATTTTTTCTGGATGAAGGGCAGCTCTACTTTTTTGCCATCTGCATAAAGTTCTAAGGCAACATTTTTTTTGGAAGTATTTACATTTCCGGCGATATGCCAGGTAGCGTAGCCCTTGTTCACTAAAATAGTGGAATACAGCTTACCGCTTTCTATCGTTGCTTTTGGTATTTGAAGGTTTAGTCTGTTGCTGTCGTCACGAAAAGCAATATCAAAATTAGTTAAGTTCAGGTTATCTGGGATTTTGTATAAAAACTGGTTGACTAAATTATATGCAAAATCGGCCAGGTTGGCTTTGGATGTCCGGGTACTGTCTTTCTTCTTCTTAAATAAAAATTCAAAATTGCGTACCCCTTTTATGCTGGTTAAATTAAGCATGCCATCTTCCATGATGACGGCAGAAAGCTTAACATTCCCAAAAAGCAAAGGCAAAACTTTTACACTTATCAGGAAATGACGGACATGAAGCAAGCTGTCCCGCTCGAAAGGGACTACCGTAATATCTTCTATGTTTACTGTTGTTAGGCCGGTAAAGCTGGCCGAACCTATTTTTACATCTAAATTATACTCAGTTTGGGCTTTTAATTTAGCTTTGTTTATGGCGCTTTCAAGCAAAAACTGCCGTTTTGAATAGGCGATTAATCCTGCTATTGAAAAAAGGATCAACAAAGAAACAAGAACAATCAGACCGATTTTAAGGTATTTACGGTTTAAACGGCGCATCAGTAAATTTTGGCTAAAACTAAATAATCTTTTTTGCTGCCAATTGTTCTGCAGCAGTTTTTTATTTTTTAAAAGAACGGCTATATACTGTTTTTATCATATAAAAATTGAATAATATCATGAGTATTACACGGGAGCAGGTTTTAAAGGCATTGAGTTATGTAGAAGACCCGGATTTGAAAAAGGATTTGGTAACCTTAAACATGATCGAAGATGTGAGGATTGAAGGTAACCGTGTCAGTTTTTCGGTGGTGTTGACTACTCCTGCCTGCCCGTTAAAAAGCATGATCGAAAACGCCTGCCGTAATGCCATCCTGCATTTTGTAAGCAAAGATGCCGAGTTAAACATCAACATGACTTCCCGGGTAACTACGCCAAAAAACATAGGTGTGCCAGGCGTAAAAAACATAATCGCCGTGGCTTCCGGAAAAGGCGGCGTTGGCAAATCTACTGTTGCGGTCAACCTGGCACTTGGGCTGGCCAAAACGGGCGCTAAAGTAGGGTTGATTGATGCTGATATTTACGGTCCGTCCATCCCGATCATGTTTGGCCTGGAAGGTGCAAGGCCGAAAGCATCAGAAGTAAACGGCAAAAGCAGGATAGAACCGATTGAAAAATTTGGTATCAAACTGCTCTCCATTGGTTTTTTTACTGATCCGAACCAGCCGGTCCCATGGCGCGGGCCGATGGTATCAACAGCTGTAAAGCAGCTGTTTAACGATGCCGAATGGGGAGAATTGGATTACCTGATCGTGGACCTTCCTCCCGGAACCGGCGATATCCACATCACTTTAACCCAAACTTTCCCGGTTGCCGGAGCGGTTATTGTAACCACGCCGCAAAACGTGGCTTTAGCAGATGCAAGAAAAGGTATCGGTATGTTTATGATGAATGCCATTAATGTCCCTTTGCTGGGCATTATCGAAAACATGGCCTATTTTACGCCAGCAGAACTGCCGGAAAACAAATATTATATTTTCGGACAAGGCGGCGGGCGAAAGCTGGCAGAAGATCTGGATATTCCGTTTCTTGGCGAGATTCCGTTGGTAAAAAGCATCAGCGATTCTGGCGATGCCGGAGAGCCGGTTATCTTGCAGCAAAACAACCCAATGGCTGCTGCTTTTTTTGAGATGGCAGAACGTGTGGCACAACAGGTTGCTATCCGGAATGCACATGCAACAGAGGCAGTTGGTGTCAGATAAAATAAGTATTTTTACCCTATAAAAGAAGCATCAGCATGAATTTATCACAACAGGTTGAAGAAGCATTGGATACCATTAGGCCGTTTTTGGAAACCGATGGTGGTAATGTTTCCGTAGAAGAGATTACTTCGGATGATGTGGTCAGGCTGCGCTTACTCGGTTCTTGCGGTTCCTGCCCGATGAGCATCATGACGATGAAAGCAGGGATTGAACAGGCGATCATGAAAGCCGTGCCGCAAATCAAGGCAGTAGAGGCAGTAAACTTAACGGATATAGATGATCCGTATGCTGTGCTTCCTCAAAACCTACGGTAAAAATTTGGTTAACTATTGTTAAATAAAGGTTTGCATCAATTATGGCTCGAAAATTATTGCTTCTTTTGTGTCTGTTTTTTTGGGTTTTGCTTTGAGGGTGATACTTTTGGTTTTAAAGGATTTAAGATAGCATGAAGAAGCTGCTTTTAGCTTTTGGTTTGTTGATTTCTTTTTCTGCTTTTGCACAAAAAGCAGAACGGCCATTGGTACAATTTTCCGGGATAATTCTAAATGCCGATAGCAATACCGTTGTTCCTTATACCAACTTAACCAATGTTTCCTATAAAAACCAGGTTGTTCCTTCTAATTACGAGGGTTATTTTTCGTTTGTTGTGCACGAGAAGGACAGCATCCGCATTTCTTCTGTTGGTTATTTAGCACAAACCATTGTTATTCCTGAAAATATAAAGAACAAAAGCTTTGTACTTAAAATTAAACTGAAGGCAGAAGCAATTAATTTGCCGCAGGTGCGTGTTTTCCCATGGGCCAGTACGGATGAGTTTAAACGGGATTTTCTCGCTGTAAAATTTGCAGACGATGATTTGGCCACGGCAGCAAAAAACCTGAACAGGGGGTCTGTTATTGCTATGGCCCGAACAATGCCGCATGACGGGCAGACCAATCAGATCATGAATTTGCAGGGCATGCACGATAACCTGGTACATACTGGTTCCGGCCCTACCAATCCTTTACTTAACCCGATTGCCTGGGGAAGTTTGATCCGGTCAATTATCCGCGGCGACAAAAGCCGGCAGAGCGACAGCAATTAACGACCTTTTTTAACCGCCGGAAACTTCATTTTATATTCTGCCTTTACAATCCCCCTGGAAATATCGTTCAGTTTATTTTGGATCATCCTTTTACGTAGCGGACTTAGATGGTCGGTAAACAATTTGCCATCCGTATGATCATATTCATGCTGAATGACCCTTGCAGCCAGTCCTTTAAAAGATTCTTCGTGGTGCTCCCGGTTTTCATCATAATAAGAAATACGTAAGTTACTGCAGCGGTAAATATCTTCCCGGATATCCGGAATACTTAAACAGCCTTCGTTAAACGGCCATTTTTCGCCGGTTTCTTCTACCACATGCGCATTGATAAATACCTTTTTAAAGTCTTTTAAATCCGGTTCATCGTCTTTAAAAGGCGTAGCATCAACCACAAACAAACGGATAGAATGGCCAACCTGTGGCGCGGCCAAACCTACACCGCGTGCAGCATACATGGTTTCAAACATATCTGCAATCAGTTCTTTCAGGTTTGGGAACGTTTCTGGTTCAATATCTACGGCAACCCGTTTTAATATCGGGTCTCCGTATGCTACAATTGGTAATTTCATTCCTGCAAAAATAAAAGTTTTGGTAATATAGTATTTTGAGTAGATTTAAGAAAATGCACGGAAGTAAAAGATTGCATTTTCAGATGCTTCTTTTATGCCATTAAAATTAGTGTGTAAGCCCGCATCAATTTTATAGGGCTAAAAGAAGTATGAAAAAGCTTCAGCAGGAAGCCTCCTTGACTCCATCGAAATTTAATCCTCCGGTTCAAAAATTAAAGTAAGCATCCGGGAAGGTTCAAAAATCTCGTTGCTTATCGCGAGTAAATCCTCTGCTGTAACGCTGTTTATTTTGGCAAAAACTTCTTCCAGCGTATCAATCCTTCCAAAATCCATCAAGCTTTTTGCCATGGATAAGATCAGGCCCAACCGGTTTTCTTCTGCCAAAGCAATCTGGCCGATAAATTTTTGTTTGGCCTGATGCAATTGTAAAGCACCTAATTTTTTATCCCGCAGTTTTTGCAGTTCCTTCTGCACCAAACGCATCGCTTTTGGCGCTTTTTCGGCATCCGTTCCAAAATAAACCGAAAATAAACCGGTATCGGTTAAAGGCGAATAATTGGATTCCACCGTGTAAGCAATACCATGTTTTTCGCGGATTTCCAGATTTAAACGCGAACTCATGCCATTGCCGCCCAATAAATTGTTCAGTAAAAGAAGCATGGTTTTTTTGCCGTCAAAAGAAGCATAAGCGGTGGTGCCCAAAACATAATGTGTTTGTGCAATTGGCTTTTCAATCCGGATCTTTTCATTAGAAAGAAAACCTGGTTTGATGCGGTTTTTAGGTTGATTGTTTTCCGGTACTTGCCTAAAATAACGTTCGGCAAGTTTAACAACGTTGTTAAAATCATAAGCGCCGGTTACGGCAAAAACAGCTTCGTGCGTGTTATAATTTTGGTGGATAAAAGAAGCAATATCCTCCCGGGTTAAAGCACTTACAGAAGCTGCCGTGCCCAGGATGTTCCTTCCCAACGCATGGTTTTTAAAAAGCAGGTCTTCAAAATCATCCTGTATGGCTTCTTCCGGCTGGTCCTGGTAAGAAGTAATTTCATCCAGGACCACGCCTTTTTCTTTCTCCAGGTCTTCCTCCGGAAAAGTAGAATGAAAGAAAATATCTTCCATCAAATCCATCGCCCGCCCTAAATATTCTTTCAAAAAAGAAGCATGGATGCAGGTGTATTCTTTTGTGGTATAAGCGTTTAAATCGGCACCAACCACTTCCAGCCGGTTTAAAATCTGGTTGGTGTTTCTTCTTTCGGTAGCTTTGAACAGTAAATGCTCAATAAAATGGGCCAATCCGTCTTTCCCGGTTTCTTCATCGCGTGAGCCGGCATTGATCATGAGGCAGCAATGTGCAATAGTTGAATCAGCAGGATAAAATAAAATCCGGATGCCGTTTGGCAACTGGTGTGTGTGATAAATCATCATAAATAAATACAAACATAAGCATTAAAACAGGTGGATGGATTTTAAGAAACAGGCGAAGATTGGTTAGTTTTGGAAGATAAATTTATCAGAAACATGAATCCGGAAACTGTAGTAATTGAAGATAAAGCTTTTAAAAGGATGATTGGAGCAGCTGCAATCCGACAACGGGTTGAAGAACTTGGCACAAAGTTAAACCAGGAGTTTGAAGGGAAAAAACCCATTTTTCTGGGCATTTTAAACGGCTGTTTTTTGTTTATGGCCGATCTGATAAAACAGGTTGTTATTCCTTGTGAAATAGCTTTTATGAAAGTTTCTTCTTATCATGGTGGAATGGAAAGCAGGCGTATGATCACAGAAGATTATGACCTGAAAATGGATATTACCAACAGGCATATCGTTATTGTGGAAGATATTGTTGATACCGGCAACACCATGCGTTTTATTACAGATAAACTGAAAGCCCGAAATCCCGCTTCTGTAAACGTTGTTACCTTGCTTTACAAGCCTGATGCAATGGAGCAACACTTAGATGAACTGAAGTACGTGGCTTTTGAGATCGAAAACAAATTTGTGGTTGGTTATGGTTTGGATTACAAAGGTTTGGGCAGAAATTTGAATGGGATTTATCAGTTGGTGCAGTAGAAATTTAAAGACCAACCAAACATTGTTATATCAAAACCCCAATAAACTGTAATGGGTTTTTTAGTGCATAAAAGAAGCATTGGTTCTAATGCTTTAGGATTTATAACTGTTGAGGAAATCTTTTTTATAAATGTAACGTTAAAAAAAATGCCGTTCAATAAGCACGTAGCATATTTGCATAAATGAATATGAAAAAATGGACAACCTTAATTACAATAGCCCTGATTACTGTTTCATGCAAAAAAACAGCTACTCCCGCTGAAGCTTCACAAACTAAGTTTTCAAATGTCCTGATATTGGGCAATAGTATTACTTATACACCTGCAAACCCGGCTGGTGGATGGCCCGGCAATTGGGGAATGGCTGCAAGTGCTGCCGAATTTGATTTTGTGCACTTATTGGCAGCTCACTTTAAGGATAAAAATTCAGCATGTAACGTAACAGCAAAAAATGTTGCCGCATTTGAAAGGGAGTTTCTAACTTATGATTTTGATGCCGAACTAAAACCGCTAAGAGATACTAAGCCTGATCTGATCATCGTAAGAATAGGCGAAAATGTACAGCAAGATTTTGATAAAGTTGCTTTTGAGAAACGGTACAGCGAGCTTTTGGCTTATCTTATAATGAATAATTCAAACGCTAAAATAGTAGCAGCCGGCTCGTTCTGGGGAAATGATGCCGTAGATAAGATCATGAGCAAATACTCTCCTTTTGTAGCACTTAGTCCGTTAGGCCATGACATGAGTAATTATGCGTGGGGATTATTTGCTGACCATGGAATAGAATCACACCCGGGCGACAAAGGAATGAAAGCCATTAGCGATATGATATGGGCCAAGGTCGGATCTTTAAAATAAATGATGGTTTCAAATAAGCCATCAAAGCGGCAAAACAATGATATTATACCCCTCTTAAACTTCAACCCCTGCCATTTCTTCCAGGGTTTCCACCGCCTGGTCAATCGTTCTGATGCCTTCAAAACCAAGCCGCAACGTGTTTTTTACTTCTTTGAGATTGCATCTGCGCGGATTGTCCTGCACAAATTGTAAGATGTGTTTAAAAGAATCGCTTTCAAAATATTTTGATTGCTGGTTGCTGATAAAATACCCGCGCAGGATGCTCTTTTTAAGGGTTACTTTTTCAAACCCGAGGGCTTTGCCCAGCCATTGCAGCCGAACGGTATTTAACATGTCCTGAACCTGGCGCGGAATCGGTCCAAATCGGTCTTCCAGTTGTTGGGCAAAAGCCTGCAGCTCGTTTTCATTCTCTAATTTGGAAAGCTCAGTATAGAGGTTATAGCGTTCGGCAATGCTGGTTACATATTCATCCGGGATCAGGATTTCCAGATCGGTATCAATCTGCGTAAAAGAAACAAAAGGGCGCGGCTTTTCATCCTGGAAAACGCCTTGAAACTCTTCTTCTTTCAGTTCCTGGATGGCTTCATCCAAAATCTTGTGGTACATTTCAAAGCCGATCTCTGCAATAAAACCGCTTTGCTCTGCGCCCAATAAATTCCCGCTGCCGCGGATGTCCAGATCGCGCATGGCAACGTTAAAACCGCTGCCAAGATCAGAAAATTCTTCTATGGCACTCAACCGTTTTCTTGCTTCCGAAGTTAAAGTAGATAAGGGCGGACTGAGCAAATAACAAAATGCTTTTTTATTACTTCTGCCTACACGACCACGCATCTGGTGCAGATCGCTCAAGCCAAACATGTGCGCGTGATTGATGATGATGGTATTGGCATTGGGAATATCCAATCCTGCTTCAATGATTGTGGTCGCTACCAAAACATCGTATTCGCCGTTCACAAATTTCAGCATTACATCTTCCAGCGCATCGCCTTCCAACTGTCCGTGTGCAATACCAACGCTTGCTTTTGGTACCAATTTATGGATCATCCCGCCCAGTTGCGCCAAATCCTGCACGCGGTTATGAATAAAGAAAATTTGGCCGCCTCGGTTCACTTCAAACTCAACCGCTTCTTTAATCAGTTTATCGTTAAAAACATGCAGTTCGGTAACAACAGGCTGGCGGTTTGGCGGGGGAGTAGAAATGATGGACAAATCACGTGCGCCCATCAGCGAAAAATGTAAAGTACGGGGAATAGGTGTTGCCGTTAACGTTAGCGTGTCCACATTTACACGCATTTGTTTTAGTTTTTCTTTGGTTGATACACCGAACTTTTGTTCTTCATCAATGATCATCAGCCCAAGATCTTTAAACTTGACGTCCTTGCTTACCAAACGATGTGTGCCGATTAAAATATCAACTTTTCCATCGGCCACATTCTGCAAAGTATCTTTAATTTGTTTGGATGATTTAAAGCGGTTTACGTAGTCAATATTACAGGGGAAATCTTTTAAGCGCTCAGAAAACGTTTTAAAATGCTGTGCTGCCAAAATAGTTGTCGGCACCAAAACGGCAACTTGCTTACTATCTGCAACGGCTTTAAAAGCTGCCCGAATGGCTACCTCTGTTTTGCCAAACCCCACATCGCCGCAAATCAAACGGTCCATCGGGTGCGGGGATTCCATGTCGCGTTTGAGGTCATTTGTAGCTTTTTCCTGGTCTGGCGTATCTTCGTAAATAAAAGAAGCTTCCAGCTCGTTTTGCAGATAACTATCCGGAGAAAAGGCATTGCCATGCTGCGTTTTCCGCACTGCGTAGAGCTTAATTAAATCACGGGCGATGTCCTTAACTTTTTTTTTTGTGGTTTTTTTCAGCCGGTCCCAGGTGTCGGTGCCCAGCTTGTTCATTTTAGGCAGTGTGCCTTCTTTACCGCTGAATTTGGAAATACGGTTTAAAGAGTTGATATTGACGTAAAGCAGATCATTGTCCGCATAGATCAGCCGGATCATTTCCTGCGATTTACCGTTCACTTCCACTTTTTCCAAGCCGGCATATTTTCCAATTCCGTGGTCGATATGCGTTACATAATCACCAGGTTTTAGTTCCCGAAGTTCTTTTAAAGTGATCGCCTGCGATTTCTGATAACCTTTTTTAAGCTTGTATTTATAGTAACGGTCGAAGATCTGATGATCGGTATAACAGGCTAATTTCTGTTCCCGGTCAACAAATCCTTCCCGGACAGAAACCGCGATTGGCGTAAACTTTACCGTTTTGTCCAGATCATCAAAAATGGCATATAAACGTTCCACCTGCCGGGTAGAATCTGTCAGGATCAGGTTCTCGATCTTTTCTGCTTCGTTGTTTTTAATGTTATGGATGAGCAGGTTAAAATCTTTATTAAAAGAAGGCTGAGGGCGAATGTCAAACGTAATGGTTTGGTCGGGTTGATAGAAAAACTGCTTGCCGAACTCTACGATTTTGAAATCACGTAGCTGGTCGGCCAGCAGTTTTTCATCCGTAAAGTTATAAATTGGATCGATCCAATCCGGGTTTTCATTTTTCTCGGCCGTAGGCAATGCTTTCCAAAGTTCGTTGGCCTTTTTGTAACCATCTTTAATAATGTCTAGCGTAAACTGCACATCTTTGATCCAAACTGTAGTATCTGCATCCACATATTCCAGCAAAGAAATGTTACTTTCAGTCAGAAATTTAGATTGAACGTTCGGAACAATCGTAATGCTTTTTACATGTTCTACCGATAGCTGGCTATCAATTTCGAAGGTTCGGATAGATTCAACAAAATCGCTAAAAAACTCTATGCGGTAAGGCAGGTCATGCGAAAAAGAAAAAATATCTACAATGCCGCCGCGGATAGAAAACTGGCCCGGACTATAAACAAAATCAACACGTTCAAAGTCGTATTCGATCAAAAACTCATTGATAAAATCAATGCTGAGCTTGTTTTGAAGGCTAATTTCGAGTGTGTTTTTTTCTAATGCTGCACGGTTGATTACTTTTTCGGCCAGTGCTTCCGGGTAAGTCACGATCAGGTTTCCATATTCCGAACTGTGGTTCAGTTCGTTCAAAACTTCTGCCCGGGCAAGCACATGGCTGCTGTCGGGCTGGGTAAAATCAAACCCTTTTCTAAAAGAAGAAGGAAAACTTAAAATTTCTTTGTCCAGCAGGTTTTCCAGGTCGGCCTGGAAATAGCCCGCTTCTTCCTGATCCGGCAACACAAAAATAGTGTGTTTATGCTGTAAAAAATACAGAGCAATAGCGAGAACGGCATCACTGGAACCAACCAAACCCCTAAGATGGACACGCGGGTTCTTATGCGCATTTAGTATATGAGCTAAACTTTTAACGCGGTTATCGTCCTTGTATCGTTCTAAAATTTCACGAATATTCAAATCGTTGCAAATATAAGAAATAGAAAATGTGCTTAGAAGTGTTATTAAAAGTTAAATTTGAGCAAACAAAATTTTACCTGTTTGTTTGATACAAGCAGGTTGATTTTTACAGATACTTCTTTTAGCACATAAAAATAGATATATGAAAAATGCAATTATATTCGGTGTAATCATTGGTATTTTAAGTGGTATCTGGATTTGGGCTATGTATATTATGGGTTATACCACTTTAACCAGCACTTCCCCGGTAGAATATACCTCCGTTTTGATCCCGATCATTGGTTTGTATTTTGGCGTAAAAAGATACCGCGACACAGAGCTGGGCGGCAATATTAATTTTTTTGAAGGCTTGCAGGAAAGCTTTAAAATTTTAATTGCCGGTGGTATTGTAGCGGTTGCCTTTGCCATTTTGTATATAAATTATGTAGCAAAAAGCTCAATCAGTGATTTTTCCGGAAAAATCTTCGGCGCTTTACTGGTTGGTGTAATTACTGCTTTGGCAGTTTCTTTATTGCTAATGACAGATTCTAAACGGGTAGATTCTACCAAATCTCAAAACCGGTAGTCTGATAACAATACTTCTTTTATCGGGTAAAAAATGTTGTTTAATTTCAGCACGTGAAATTGAATGAACTTACAACTTATCTGGAAAGCATGGCACCACTTGCTTATCAGGAAGACTATGACAATTCCGGGTTGATTATTGGTTATCCCAATCAGGAAATAACACAGGCTCTAATCTCTTTAGACTGTACAGAAGCAGTTGTAGATGAAGCAATTGCAGATGGCTTCCAGCTTATCATTTCCCATCACCCCATTGTTTTTAAAGGCTTAAAAAAATTTAACGGAAAAACCTATGTAGAGCGTGTGGTAGAAAAAGCCATTAAAAACAGCATTGCCATTTACGCTATCCATACCAACCTCGATCATGTTGCTGCTGGTGTAAACCAACGCATTGCAGATCAATTGGGCTTGCAGAATTGCAGGATTTTATCACCCCAAAAAAACCTGCTGAAAAAGCTGGTTACATTTGTACCGCTTACGCATGCAGAAAAAGTGAGGGAAGCTTTGTTTGCTGCCGGTGCCGGAAACATTGGAAATTATGGCGAATGCAGTTTTAATATTGATGGAACAGGAACGTACAAAGCCGGGGAAAATACCAATCCATTTGCGGGAGAAAAAGGAATCCGGCATTATGAAGAGGAATTGAGAATTGAAACGGTTTTTCCAAACAACATAGAAAGTAAAATTTTAACCGCACTTTTTTTAGCGCATCCTTATGAAGAAGTTGCTTATGACCTGTATCCGATCAGCAATCAATATCAGCAGGTTGGTGCCGGATTGATTGGCGAACTGGCATTTCCGCAGGAGGAAGCAGGTTTTTTGCAAATTATAAAAACACAGATGAAAGCAGAAGTGATCAGGCATACTTCTTTTACCGGTAAAAAAATAGTAAAGGTTGCAGTTTGCGGCGGGTCCGGGAGTTTTTTATTAAAGAATGCCATTGCTGCCGGCGCAGATGTTTTTGTAACAGCCGATTTTAAATACCACGAGTTTTTTGAGGCCGAAGGGAAAATTGTGATTGCCGATACCGGACATTTTGAAACAGAGCAATTTACACAAGAATTATTAGCTGAAATTATCAGCAAAAAATTTCCTACTTTTGCAATCCGTTTAACAAAAATTAATACAAACCCCGTCAAATATATAATTTAATGGAACAAACAGTAGAGCAAAAACTAAAAGCTTTATACGAATTACAAACTATTCATACAAAGATCGACAGGATCAGGCAGGTAAGAGGCGAGCTTCCGATGGAAGTGAGCGACCTGGAAGATGAAGTTGCCGGTTTGGAAACCCGTATCCAGAAGATAAAAAATGACCTGGATGATTTAGAAGATGCGGTGGTTACCAGAAAAAACCTGATAAAAGAAGCACAAGCCAACAGCAAAAAATATGAAACGCAGCTAAACGAGGTTAAAAACAACCGCGAATACGACGCGATTTCCAAAGAAATTGAAATCCAGGGACTGGATGTACAGGTGAGCGAGAAAAAAATAAAAGAACTCGGTTATGAAATTGCTACTAAAACGCAGGTTTATGAAAAAGCATTGGCCGATCTGGAGGACCGTCGTAAAGATTTTGAACTGAAAAAAGCAGAATTGGGCACCATTACCGGGGAAACTGAAAAAGAAGAAAAAGAGCTGACGGCGCAAACAGTACAAGCCGAAAAAAACATTGAGGAACGCTTGTTGTTTGCTTACAACCGTTTAAGGAACAATGCCAAAAACGGGCTGGCTGTGGTAACGATTGAGCGGGATGCCTGTTCGGGATGTTTTAACGAAATCCCGCCGCAACGTCAGGCAGATATCCGTCAGCGTAAAAAGATCATTGTTTGCGAACACTGCGGAAGGATTTTAGTGGATGAACAAATGGTACTTGAAACAACAGAAGCAGTACATTCTATCTAAAAAAAATCAAGTCAAAATAAAAGGCGCTCAAACAAAGGCGCCTTTTTTTATGCGCTTTTGTTTATAGAGCTTGCAGAAGCTTCTTTTATCGGCATAAATTTAAAACGACCAGCAAAATGACAAACATCAAACCCAAGTCATGTTTGGATGTACTATTTTTATGCCGATAAAAGAAGCATCATAAAAAATCTTATCCCTCTTATAAAATGTTGTTTGCGTTCCATGTCAAAAAAACATTCTTCTGCCTGGTATTCTTAAGTTTCCTGTTGGTTTTTAGCAGTAAAAGCCAGGCCATGCAATCTGCTGCAAGCGATACGATTTCAACCAGCGGCGTAGATTTTTCACCTTTGCCTGCCGATACCTCAACTGCAACAAAAGCAGTTCCCGTAAAAAAAGAAACGGTTAAAAAAGAGGCAAAAGCAATCGAAGTAAAACAAGTGCAGCAAAGTTTATGGGCAATATTTTTGGCTGGTTTGATTGGGGGGTTTGCGGCGCTATTAATGCCTTGTATCTTCCCGATGCTCCCTTTAACAGTAAGTTATTTTACCAAAACTACGCAGTCCAGAGGCAGCGCAATCACTAAAGCATTAATTTACGGCCTTTCCATCATTGTTATTTATGTGGCCCTTGGGTTGATCATCACCATCATATTTGGTGCTGATGCCTTAAATGACCTGGCTACCAATGGTGTTTTTAACCTGCTTTTTTTCCTGTTGCTGGTGGTTTTTGCCATTTCTTTTTTTGGCGCTTTCGAAATCACTTTACCTTCTGCCTGGGCAAACAAAATGGACGCCCAATCTGATAAAGGAGGATGGCTTGGCTTGTTTTTTATGGCGGCAACATTGGCCCTGGTTTCATTCTCCTGTACCGGACCGATAATCGGTACCCTGCTGGTACAAGCCGCCACATCAGGTGCTTTGCTTGGCCCTGCCGTTGGTATGTTTGGCTTTTCGCTGGCGCTGGCCATTCCTTTTGCTTTATTTGCCGTGTTTCCGTCCTGGTTAAATTCGCTGCCAAAATCAGGCGGCTGGCTAAACAGCGTAAAAGTAGTACTAGGCTTTCTGGAGCTGGCTTTGGCACTGAAGTTTTTATCGAACGTAGATCTGGCTTACCATTGGGAATGGTTCGACCGGGAAATATTCCTCGTTTTATGGATCGTGATTTTTGGTTTGATGGGTTTGTATCTGTTGGGAAAACTAAAGTTCGCGCATGATTCACCGGTAGATCATGTTTCTATTCCGCGTTTGTTCCTGGCTATTATCGTACTTTCTTTTACCATCTATATGGTTCCCGGATTATGGGGCGCGCCATTAAAATCGATCTCTGCCTTTTTGCCGCCGCAGCAAACACAGGATTTTGATTTGTACACGCCAAGCCTCACCGCAAATAATCGAACTTCCGGCAATGCTTCAACCCAAAACAATGAACCCCCTCATAAATATGCTTCCATATTTAAAGCACCTTTGGGTTTGAATGCTTTTTTTGATTATGATGAAGCCCTGGCTTATGCAAAGAAAAACCATAAGCCGGTTATGATTGATTTTACCGGACATGCCTGTGTAAATTGCCGTAAAATGGAAGCAAACGTGTGGACAGACAAAGCTGTTTACAGCTTGATTTCTAATGATTTTGTGTTGCTGCAGCTTTACGTGGACGATAAAACAGACTTGCAACCCAGGGAGCAAACTGTAGGCGCACAAGGTAAAAAGATCAAAACGATCGGAAATAAATGGAGCGAGTTCCAGGCTTCCAGGTTTAAAGCCAATTCGCAGCCTTTTTACGTTTTATTGGATGATGGCGGCAACTTACTGGTTCCGCCCCAAGGCGCAGATTATACTGCGGAGAACTACAAAAACTTTTTGCAAAGCGGGTTAGACGCTTTCGCTAAAACAACGGCAGCGAGATAAAATAATCATGGTTTTCTTGTAATATTCAGGCAGGCCCTATAAAGCTTGTGATTTTAATACTCTTTTTATAGGGATAAAAACAGTATTTTGTTAAAACTACAAATTATTGAAAACTATCAAGTTATATAAATGTTGACACTAAAAATTAACCCTTAAAATTATCACTTATGAAAAATTCTGTTGAAGGCTTGGGCATATTCCTGTTAGGAACAGCCGTAGGCGCTGCTTTAGGTATATTATTTGCACCGGAAGCTGGCGAAGAAACCCGTAACGCACTTGTTGAAACCACTAAAAGCAGCTGGGACACGATCAAAGAAAAAGTAAAAACCGGCGAAGAGGAATTGAACAAGTACAAAGATGAGGCTACCAAATACACAGATGAGGTGGTTGATAACGTAAAATCAAAAGTAAAAGAAAAATCTGCTGATATTAATAACGACGTTCAGCAAGCATAAAACTTTCTGATTTCAAGTACATACAGATCCTGAATTTCGGTTGCTGATGCTTCCGTTATTCAGGATTTTTTTTTGAAGACGGTTTTACGTCCTACACAAATCTAAAAAAAGCATTGCAAAAGAAGTATTCAGATTTTACAGAACTTAAAATATGAAACCTTGATAAACCCCCGCTTAAAAAGCGAAATGGATAAGGCGGTAAAGCTTCATTGCCAGTTAAAAATCAAATTTATTCTAATGAAACAAGATGGATAAACTTAAAAGCTAAAGAATAGGCTATTACAGGATAGTTGCAGGTGTTATCGTAAAATTGTTACAATAGCAAAAATCAACATAAATTGCCTTTAAAGCAGTTGGAATGCAACATTAATGTGATTCACATGAATGTTACAACGGCCTTGCTTAAACGGGGCAAAACTTTTACGAATTTGCACCATAAGGTTAACTGATAAAATCCCAGGTTTAGTACTTTATTGTAAATATTTATGAAACGACCGATATACCTCCTTATTCTTTTTTTGCTAACAGTAAGTGCTTTACATGCACAAACTTTACATGAAGTGCGGGGCGTGATCCAGGATACAACCGGGGTTTCTTTGCCCGGAACAAGTATCAGGTTGGTTTCTGCATCAGATACTTTAGCCACTGCAGCTAATTTAGACGGTTCCTTTGTTTTTCCGAAAGTTAAATCAGCAGAATTCAGGTTGACTGTTAGCTTGATCGGATTTCAAATCGTTAACCGCAGATTTATCCAAAATCAAAATACCGCAACGATTAATTTAGGTATAATTAAACTGAAAGTAGAACTTAACCAGTTAAAAGGTGTAACCATTGTTGGCCTAAACCCGGTGGTTTTAAAAGAAGATACGGTAGATTTTAAAGTAAATGCTTATAAAGTACGTGAAAATGCACCGGTAGAAGATGTACTGAAAAAGCTGCCGGGAGTAGATGTGGATAAAGACGGAAACGTTACCGACCGTGGAAAAGCGGTAACAAAAGTCAGGATCAATGGTAAAGATTTTATGGGCGGTGATATTAAATCGGCCACCAAAAACCTACCTGCCGATGTGGTTCAAAGTATCCAAATGATTGATGATTATGGCGATCAGGCAAATTTAACCGGTGTAAAAACGGGTGAACCGGACCGGATTATGAATATTGTGATCCGGCCGGACCGTAATGTGGGTTATTCTTTACAGGCAACAGCAGGCGATGGCCGTGACGCTTTGCCTGCCACCAGTACCAGTGCCAGCAATCCGACAAGCCCTTCAACCATCAGCAATAACCAGGATCATAACCGTTATTTGGGTACGGTCAATTTGTTTAGTTTCAAAGGAGACCGCCAAATATCTTTATTAAGCAACCTAAACAATACCAACATCAATACTTTCACGTTTTCCGGCGGCGGTGTAGCCCGTGGCGGTGGCGGCGGTTTTGGAGGAGGCGGTGGCGGCAGGGGAAATGCTTTACAAGGCGCAGGTACAACTACGCCAACCAACGGGATCACCGATGCAAAATCTATTGGCTTAAATTTCAGGGACCAATGGGGAAAGAAACTATCTGTTTACGGTAGTTACAGCTTCTCTAACAATCAGGTAAATACCATCAGCAGTACTTTCCAGCAACTTTCAAACTCCGGGGTTACCAGCACAAATACCCAAAACAGCACACAGTATAACCGGGCGGTCAACCACCGGTTGACTTGGAACATGGAGTATAAACCCGATACCATCAACTATTTTAAGTTTACGCCTACCTTTTCTTACAATAGTACCAATACCGCATCAAATGACTATGTCAATAACTTTGTGAGTAATGTAAACAATGTCAGTTATAACCAGGCTTCCACAGATCATTCCAAATCCCCTAATTACGGTGCAAACCTGTTGTATAATCACCGCTTCCATGCTACCCGCCGAAATCTAAGCATCAACGCCAACGTCAATACGGCTACAACCAATCAGTTTGATAATCCAACTACCATTTATACCGTAGGTTACCCTGCTGCGCCAAAGTACCAAATGATCAATACCAACAGCCGCACAACCAGTTACAGTACCAATGTGTCTTATCTGGAACCTATAGGTAAAATAGCTTATCTGGAATTCAATTATGCTTTAAATCATTCCTATACCAATAGCGATAAAGCTACCGATACGCTGACAAATAATAACGAAATAATGCAATACGGCCTGTTGAGCAATAGTTACAATTACACGTTTACCACCAACCGTTTTGGGTTGAACTACCGTGTAATCGGGAAAAAATACAATTACACCCTGGGTCTCGGTGCACAGCCTTCTGTGTTGGATGGCTTTTCTCCAACCAGCGGACAAAGAACGCATGTTACAAACTTTAACATCATCCCAACGGCCCGTTACATCTATAACTTTTCACGCAGCCAGTCTTTAAGCGCCAATTACAACGGATCAAGCAATCAGCCTAATTTTAATTATTTACAACCGGTGATTGATTTTTCAAATGCCCTATATCCGGTGCAGGGAAATCCAAATTTGAATCCGGAGTTCAACAATAACTTTTCTGTAAGGTATAATAAGTTTGATTTTGCTACGGGCAATATCCTTTTCACCAACATAAACTTCAATGAAACCCAGAATAAAATCGTTACCAATTCCATTCGTTATCCAAAAACTGACCCTTTGAACGTCAAGTTGCAAAACACGTATTTAACGCGCTACCTCAACTCAAACGGCTATTATTCATCCAATGCTTTCTTTGCATTTGCCAAGCCCTGGGACAAGCGCAAATACACTTTAATGCTGAATGGCAATGTTGGTTATACCAATAATATCGGTTACAGCAGCAACGTAAATTATGATCAGGCAAGTAATACAGAAACGATGACCACGGAGAAAAACATTGCCAAAACCTTGTCTGTAACTCCGGGTGTTCGTTTTCGTGTAGATATTACCGATATTATTGATGCGCAGGTTGTTTCCAGTTACAGCATTAATAAAACCAATAATTCTATTCAAAGCAATAATTTTCAAAACTCTTTGGTGAAAACACTTACGTTGGGGTTGAACGGCAAAAACTACTTGTGGAAAAATTATACCGTTAGTTATGATTATACAAAAACGATCAACAGCGGCTATACAGGCGTTGGCCAAACTAACCCCAATATTCTGAATGCTTATGTAGAACGCCGTTTCTTAAAAAACAATGCCGCTACAATTCGCTTAGCTGCTTACGATCTGTTTAACCAAAACACAGGTTATTCTTACACACCAAACGGTACCGGCTACAGCATATCCAATGTCAACCGTTTGGGCAGATATTATTTGCTGAGCTTTACTTTGAGGCTTCAAAAATTTGCCGGAAAAGCACCGCAGCAGCAGGATGATTTTAGAGGTGGTGGTTTCCGAAGGGAAGGTGGCGGTGGCGGAAGGCCGGGCGGTGGCGGTATGCCGATGGACTAAAAATTATGTGCTAAAGGAAGCATCCAAAATACAGGGACAGGGATGCTTTTTTTATAGGGCTAAAATTGGTTTTGTTTAAGATAAAACTTATTCTGCAAAATGCAGTTGATTGAACGTAAACCATTAAATCAAACCAAACTATGAAAGCCGAATGGAACAACCAGATCATTGCTGAAAGCGGTGATACCATAGTAGTCGAAAATAACCACTACTTTCCCCTGGAAGCAGTTAAACAGGAATTTTTAAAGCCATCTTCCACACACTCCACTTGCCCCTGGAAAGGCCTGGCATCTTATTATACTTTGGATGTAGAGGGAAAGCAAAACCCGGACGCTGCCTGGTTTTACCCGGAACCCAAAGACGCAGCAGCACAAATCAAAAACTATGTTGCCTTTTGGAAGGGCGTAAAAGTAACGCAATAGAGCCACATCTATGAAAACGTATGATGCAATTGTGATCGGTTCCGGCCAGGCTGGTACGCCTCTGGCTAAAAAACTGGCCAAAGCAGGTAAAAAAACAGCAATTATCGAGAAGCGTTTTATTGGCGGCACTTGTGTAAACGATGGTTGCACACCAACCAAAGCGCTTGTTGCTTCGGCACGGATGGCTTACATGTCAACCCGGACAGATCTGGGCATAGAAGTAGAAAGTTTCAAAGTCGATTTTCCTGCAATCATGGCACGAAAAGAAGCCATTGTAGAAAAATCCCGAAACGGCGGACAGCAAGGTTTGGAGGAAACACCAAACCTAGACCTTATTTTTGGCGATGCTTCTTTTACCGGCAAAAAAACAGTAAACGTTAAATTTAATGCCGGCGGAGAAGAAGAATTGACCGCCAGATTGATCTTTATCGATACCGGTGCCAAAACTACCATCCCCGAAATTATAGGCATAAAAACAGTACCGTATCTTACTTCCACTTCTATTTTGGAATTGAAAGAACTGCCCGAAAGCCTGATCGTCATCGGCGGTAATTATATTGGTTTGGAATTTGGGCAGATGTTCTCGCGTTTTGGTTCTCAAGTAACCATCTTAGAAAAAGGTAAAAGGATCATGTCTAAAGAAGATGAAGATATTAGCGAAGCCGTAACCGGGTTTTTGAAGGAAGAGGGCATCAACATGATAACTGAAGCTACAACTGTTAAATTGGAACAATCAGCCAGTCAAAAAATTATGCTGACCATCGAAAAAGACAATCAGCAGCAGCAAATCACCGCTTCACACTTGCTGATTGCCGTCGGCCGTTCTCCTCAAACTAAAAACCTCGGATTGGAAAAAACGGGAGTTGAGGTAGATGAAAAAGGCTACATCAAAGTAAACGATAAATTAGAAACCACTGCCGAAGGGATTTATGCTTTGGGCGATGTAAAACCCGGCCCGGCTTTTACGCATATTGCTTACAACGACCATTTGGTGGTGTTGAAAAACCTGATGGAAAATGCCAACGTTTCTATCAAAGGCAGGCCGGTTCCGTATTGTATGTTTACTGACCCGCAGTTAGGGCGCATTGGTTTATCAGAAAATGAAGCACGAAAACAAGGTTTGGATATTCTGGTGGCTAAACTTCCGATGAATAAAGTGGCGCGCGCGGTAGAAACCAATGAAACAAAAGGTTTTATGAAGGCAGTTGTGGATGCCAAGACCAACCAGGTTCTGGGCGCAACCGTTTTGGGCTACGAAGGCGGCGAAGTAATGGCGGTTTTACAAATGGCCATGCAGGGAAAAATAACGGCACACCAACTACGTGAAAATATATTTGCACATCCAACTTTGTCAGAATCGATCAACAATCTTTTTATGACGATAGAAGAAGCGTAACTTGCTTTATGATAATTGCTGAGCACCTGGGCAAACATTTCGGCAAAACTGCTGCTGTTGATGACATTTCTTTTGAAGTAAAGGAGGGTGAAACGTTGGTGCTTTTGGGCACCAGCGGATGCGGAAAAACCACGACACTTAAAATGATCAACCGGCTGACCGAGCCTTCGGGCGGAAGGATCAGCGTAAACGGTAAAGACGTGCTGGAGCAAAACCCGGACCAGTTGCGGCGCGGCATCGGTTATGTGTTGCAGAACAACGGCCTGTTTCCGCATTATTCTGTTTCCGAAAACATGGCTATCGTTCCTAAATTATTGAAATGGGACCAGCAGAAAATCAAGCAGCGAACGCAGGTTTTGCTGGAAAAACTGCACCTGCCGGAAAACTATTTGTCCTTATATCCGAATGAATTGAGCGGCGGACAGCAACAGCGTGTTGGTTTGGCGCGTGCACTGATGGCCGACCCGCCGGTTTTGTTGATGGACGAAGCTTTTGGCGCTTTGGATCCGATCACGCGCGCTGCCATCCGAAAGGAATTTAAAAACCTGGACGAGCTGAAGCGCAAAACCATCGTGATGGTAACGCACGATGTGCAGGAAGCTTTTGAAATGGCGGACCGAATCTGCCTGATGGATGCCGGAAAGATCAAGCAAATAGGGACACCGGCGGAATTGCTGTTTAAGCCTGCCGGTCCTTTTGTAGCTTCTTTTTTGGACGATCAGCGTTTGCAATTGGAACTGAAGGCTGTTTCTTTAGAGGATTTATGGGAACAGCATGCTTCTTTTACCGGTATAAAATCAATGCCCGATGTTTCTTCGGAAAGCAGTGTATGGGAAACAATTTCCATCCTTCAAAAAAATAACTTAACGGAGATCAGCATTCATCAACCCAAAACCAATAGTTGGAAACAAGCCAATTTTCAGGAATTGATGGATGCTTTTTTTACCTATAAAAAATTGGTGCCATGAACAACCGGCAGCAAAGTTTATGGGGGTTTATGCAGCAGGAACACAGCAAGCTGCTGGAGCAAACGGTTACGCATCTCGGGCTGACTTTTATTTCGCTGCTGCTCGCAATTGTTATCGGTTTGCCGCTTGGGATTTGGATCGCCAGGAAAAAGCAATTTGCAGGTAGTGTGCTGGGTTTTGCAGGGGTTCTACAAACCATCCCGAGTTTAGCGTTACTTGGTTTTATGATCCCCTTGCTGGGCATCGGCCCGAAACCTGCAATTGTAGCGTTGTTTTTATACGCGCTGTTGCCTATCATCCGCAACACATTTACGGGCATCAACGAAGTAAATGCAACGGTAAAAGAAGCAGCGCGTGGCATGGGCATGAGCAGTTGGCAAATACTTTTTAAAGTTGAACTGCCGCTGGCGCTGCCGGTTTTGTTGGCGGGTATCCGCACGGCAACCGTAATCAATGTTGGCGTGGCCACGCTGGCCGCTTTTATTGCTGCCGGTGGTTTGGGCGAATTTATTTTCGGCGGAATTTCCCTCAACAACACCAACATGATTCTGGCCGGCGCTATTCCGGCAGCCTTACTTGCCGTGATTTTAGATTTTCTGCTGTCGCGGATACAAAACCTCAGCATCAAAAAAATGCAATTATTTTTGTGGCTGATCCCGGCAGGGATACTTCTTTTATCGTCCTTTTATTTTGTTCCGATAGCGGGTAAAAGTAAACTGTTGGCTGGTTTTACGCCCGAATTTATGGGCAGACGGGACGGCGATCTGGGCTTGCGTGAAGTGTATGGTTTAAAAATTAAAACAGTGGTCATCAGCGATGCCGTGATGTATAAAGCGGCTTACGAAAAGCACTTAGACGTCATCAGCGGTTACAGCACCGATGGCCGTTTAAAAGCGTTTGACCTAACGATTTTGGAGGATGATAAGCATATTTTTCCGCCTTATTATTGTGCGCCGGTTGTGCGGGAAGATGCACTTCAGAAATTCCCGGAACTGGAAAAGACTTTGAACTTATTGTCTGGCACGATCAGCGATTCTATCATGACAGACTTGAATTACAAGGTAGATTATCTCAAGCAATCGCCCGAAAACGTGGCACATGATTTTCTGGTGCAAAAGAAGCTTTATCGTCCTTCCCGGAACGGAAAAAACGGAACGGTACGCATTGGTTCAAAAATTTTTGGCGAACAGTACATTCTGACGGCCATATATGCTGATTTGATCAGAGGTTATACCGATTATGCCGTTGCTACTAAAACCGGGTTGGGCGGCACTAAAATCTGTTTTGATGCTTTAACCAATAACCAGATTGATTTTTACCCGGAATATACCGGAACGGGCTTGCTGGTACTTTTGCAGCCTTCACAAAAATTAACCGATTCGATCAGCGGCAGCAAACTCAAAGTGTATAATTATGTTAAACAGGAGTTTGAACATCAATTTCAGTTAGAGTGGCTTCGGCCTATCGGTTTTAACAATACTTATGCGTTGATGATGCGTAGAAGACAAGCAGGCGATCTTCATCTAAAATCAATATCCAACCTTAAAACATATCTTGAAAAAGAGTAGCATGAATTTATTACAAGCTTATGAAACCGTTCGCCAGCGATCAAAACAAATATGCCAGCCGCTGCAAACTGAAGATTATGTGGTGCAGCCGGTGCCGGACGTGAGTCCGCCGAAATGGCATCTGGGGCACACCACCTGGTTCTTCGAAACCTTTATTCTGAAACCTAATGTAACCGCTTACCAGGAATTCAACCCGGATTATAACTACGTTTTCAACAGTTATTACGAAACTGTTGGCGCACGCGTCATCCGTACCAACCGCGGTAATTTAAGTCGGCCGACAGTAGAAGACGTTTATGCTTACCGGGATTACGTGGATGAAGCGATGGGAAAATTATTGGCCGAACCAGTTTCAGCTGAGTTGCAGGAATTGCTGATCTTGGGGTTTAACCACGAAGAACAGCACCAGGAACTGTTATGGACGGACATCAAATACATTTTAGGCCATAACCCTTTGTTCCCGGCTTATGCCAGGCAGTATCCGCAGAGCGGGGATTTAAAAGGCAATGCTGTTTTTATCCCCATAAAATCGGGATTGTACCAGATCGGGCACGAAGGCGGGGATTTTTGTTTTGATAATGAACAGGGCCGTCATACTGTTTTTTTAGCTGATTATGAGATCTCCAATGCGCCGGTTACCAATGCAGAATATTTGGAATTTATGAATGATGGCGGTTACCAGAACTTCCGTTACTGGCACGCTGAAGCCTGGGATTGGGTAAAAAGCAACGGTATTAATGCACCGCTTTACTGGCATCACATCGATGGCGAATGGCACAATTATACTTTAGGCGGATTAGAAGCGGTTAAACCAACTGATCCTCTTTGCCATGTCAGTTTTTACGAAGCTGCTGCTTATGCCAATTGGAAAGGTTTGCGCCTGCCAACAGAGTTTGAATGGGAAGTTGCTGCCGAAAAACTAAATTGGGGCCGGCGTTGGGAATGGACCAACAGTGCTTACCTGCCTTATCCGGGTTTTATAACCGCCCCCGGTGCCATTGGCGAGTACAATGGCAAATTCATGGTGAACCAGATGGTTTTACGCGGCGCTTCTGATGTTACTTCCCCCCGGCACAGCCGAAAAACGTACCGCAACTTTTTCCACCCGCATTTGCGCTGGCAATACACCGGCATTCGGTTGGCCAAATAATTTTTTATCAATATGAATATCAATACTATAACTGAAATTATGCCGGATCATTTATCCGCACAAAAGAAGCATAATGATACTTTTTATGAAGATGTTATTGCCGGGTTAACAGCTTCCCCCAAAAAACTGCAATCCAAATATTTTTATGATGCCGCTGGTGATAAACTTTTCCAGGACATCATGAACTGCCCTGAATATTACCTGACCAATTGCGAACTCGAAATTTTTTCAGAACAAACAGCGGAACTGGTTAAAATCATTACAGATCGTTTTCCTGCTTTTGATTTGATTGAACTGGGTGCTGGTGATGCCACAAAATCAACTTATTTGCTGCAATATCTGCTGGAAACCCGGGTTGATTTTACTTATCTGCCGATCGATATTTCAGCCAATATAATTAGCCTGCTGGAGCAAAACCTGCCTGCAAAACTGCCCGGTTTGCACATGCACGGCCTCAACGGCGACTATTTTGACATGCTAAAAGAAGCACGCCAGCTTTCATCGAGGCCAAAAGTTGTTTTGTTCATGGGATCAAACATTGGAAATATGCCGGTAAAAGAAGCATTGGGGTTTTGTTCTGCATTGCGCCATGAATTATCTCCGGATGATTTGGTAATCATAGGCTTTGATCTCAAAAAAAACCCAAAAACCATTCTTGCTGCTTATAATGATGCAGCAGGCATCACCAAAAACTTCAATCTAAACTTATTGAGCCGGATCAACCGCGAATTGCAGGCTGATTTTCAGATCAACCAGTTTGACCATTATCCAACTTACAACCCAGAAACCGGAACCTGCAAAAGTTATTTGATAAGCCTGACTAAGCAGCAGGTAAAGTTAGGTGATCATTTAATCCAATTTGAAGAAAACGAACTGATCGATATGGAAGTATCGCAAAAATATAGTTTGGAGGAAACCGATCAATTGGCAAATGAAACAGGATTTCAACTTGCGAAGCATTTTTTCGACAATAAAAAGTGGTTTGTTGATGCGGTTTGGCAGTGTACGTAACCAAATTTTTCATTGGTAAAACAAGCATCGCGCTATTTTGGTTTCAACATTAATAACCTTCATCTGTATGAAAACCAACCCTTTCTCCCGCCGAAATTTTCTCCGTCATTTATCCCTTGGTGCCGGTGCGCTAACTTTAGGTTCCGCACTTTCATCTTTTGAAACACTTCTTTTACCGCCTAAAAAACTGGGTATCGCTTTAGTTGGTTTAGGCGGATACAGCAGCGGGCAATTAGCGCCAGCTTTACAGCAAACCAAAAACTGTTATTTAGCAGGAATTGTAACGGGAACACCGGAGAAAGCAAGAACCTGGTCGGCAAAATACAACATCCCGCAGAAAAACATTTACAACTACCAGAACTTCGATTCCATCACCCAAAACCCGGATATTGATATTGTTTACGTCGTGCTGCCGGTCGCGTTGCATAAAGAATATACCATCCGCGCAGCAAAAGCCGGAAAGCACGTGATCTGCGAAAAACCAATGGCCCTAAACGCTGCCGATTGCCGGGAAATGATTGCAGCTTGCAAAAAAGCCAACCGGATGCTTTCCATCGGTTACCGTTTACACTTTGAGCCGCACCATATAGAAGTGATGCGACTGGGCCAGCAAGCGGTGTTAGGGAAAGTAACGCAGTTGGAAACAGCGAACGGCTTTGTTTATAGCGGCGACCCCAACGCCTGGCGGTTAAAAAAAGCGCTGGCAGGCGGCGGCGGATTAATGGACATGGGCATTTATGCCATACAAGGCGCACGCTATACTTTAGGACAAGAGCCGATTGCCGTAAAAGCAACACAGGAAAAAACGAGGCCGGATTTGTTTAAAGAGGTGGACGAAACGGTTTTCTGGGAACTGGAATTTCCGGGAGGGTTTATGTCGAAAGGAAAATCCAGCTACAACAACAACTGGAGCTCTTTAAAGGCAAAAACAGCAAAAGGGTTTTTTGAACTGGAACCCGCGTATGGTTATGGCGGTTTGGATGGGAAAACTTCTAACGGACCAATGAACATCCCAAATGTTAATCAGCAGGCTTTGCAAATGGATGATTTTGCCAATTGCATCATTCAAAAAAAACCAACACGCGTACCGGGGGAAGAAGGTTTGAAAGATATGAAAGTAGTAGATGCCATCTACAGAAGCCTGGATTCCGGCAAAAAGGAAAAAATTATTTAGATGGATTCTTTAGGTATAATTTAATACCGGTAAAAAAAGCATTAGTTACTGGGTTTTATCCGTTTTTTTTAGTATAATAGCGTAGTGAATACCAACTCCGCTTTGCAAAAACCGCTAAAAATATTACAGGCTTCGGCAGGCTCCGGCAAAACTTTTAGCTTAACCGCGCATTACCTGACGCTTTTGTTTGACCACGAACTAAAGTACCGCGAGATACTGGCCGTAACTTTTACCAACAAGGCCACGGAGGAAATGAAAAGCCGCATTTTAAGTGTGTTGCGTTCGCTGGCTTTGGGAGAAGAAAGTGCCGCTGTTTTCAGGAACCTGATCTTAAAAGCACATCCGCAGTTAAATCCACAAACTTTGCAGGAACGTGCACACAAAATTTACCGGCGCATTTTACATGATTACAGTCGTTTTGCCATCAATACCATTGATGGTTTTGTGCAGCAGGTAATCCGCAGTTTTACTTTCGAACTGGGTTTAGATGCTGGTTATAAGCTGGAAATGAACCAGGAAAAAGTAAAAAATGCTTTGGCCGATAAACTGAACAAGCGGCTGGACGAAAAGCCCGAACTGCTGCAATGGATCATCAACCTCGCGCTGGACCGGGTGAACGACAACAAAAGCTGGAACTACCGCCGCGAACTGTTGGAATTGACCAGCGAGATTTTTAAAGAACGTTACCAGCCTTTTGAAAACGCGTTGAAAGAGCTGGATGCTGCTGCTACTTTTCAGGACCTGATGAAGCTGACCCGCGCCTGTATTGCTTTATACGAAGAACAACTTAAAGTGCTCGCTGCAGATGCTTTGCAGGTTTGGGAGCAATCTGGCGTAGCTTTGGATGAACTGAAAGGGAAGTCGCGGCATCCGCTCAATAAATTAAACAAACTGGCCGCTGGCGACGATGCTGTTTTTACCGGTATAAAAAAGGTGATCGACAGTCCGGAAGAATACCAGAAAGGCGGTAACCTGACGGCTTCTGTAACCAAATTATACCATCGGCTTAATCCGGTTTTAACTTCCATCCAAAGTTTTTTTGATACCGAAACCGGCCAGTACGAAATGGCCAAAGCCATCAACACCAACTTGTATTATTTAAGGCTGATGCAGGAAATGGCCGCTTTGCTGAAAGATTACCGCGAAGAAAACCAAACCCTGCTCATTAGTGATGCGCAGTATTTGCTAAAAGGCATCACGGCAGATCAGCAGGATAACCCTTCCTTCATTTGGGAGAAAATGGGCAGCCGGTATAAAAATTTCCTGTTTGATGAATTTCAGGATACTTCCGCTTTTCAGTGGGACAACTTTTTGCCGCTGCTGCAAAACGCGCTGGCAGAAGCAAATGGAAAGTTTACCGATCATTTAATTGTGGGCGATGTAAAGCAGTCTATTTACCGCTGGCGTAACGGCGACTGGCGCATTTTGCTGCACAAAGCCAAAGCAGATATCGGCAGCCACAATGTGGACGGCCAATCGTTGGAAGAAAATTACCGCAGTGCAGCCAATATTATTGATTTTAACAACCATCTTTTTCAACATATCCCCACAATCCTTCAAACTTTAATTAATGAAAAAGTTTTGGAAGAAGGCAGCCCTAAATTATACAACGATTGGTGGAAAGCCAATGGTTTAGATCATATCATCCCGGAAGCTTACCTGCAAAGTTTTCAAAAAAAAGCTACCAGCACTTTGTCCGGAGGTTCTGTTGAAGTACTGTTTTTACCGGTAGAAAATAATGCTTACCGTGCCTCACAAGTTCGGGAAGCGGCACTCCTCCATCTTTCAGAAAAACTAAACGATTGGATTGGTTCGGGCAGATATCAGGCAGGTCAGATTTGTATCCTGGTACGCAGCAACCGGGAAGCCAGGGAAGTAATCGCACATTTAATGGACGATCAGCAGGCACGGAAAATCAGTTACGAAAAATCAGGTGAAAAATACGGTTCTTATGAAGTCCTTTCCGGAGAGGCTTTGCTCATCAACAACAATTCTGCTGTAAAACTACTGGTCGGCACATTGCAACTGATGGTGACGCAAAATGAGCAATCGATGCTGTACAAAGGGTTATGTGTAGCTTTGTATCACAAACAGTTGGGCAAAAGCGTGCCTGCCAATACTTGGATCAGCCTGAAAGATACGCCCGTTGGCAGAATGCAAAACCTGCTGCCGCCCGAACTTTGCCGCAACTTTTACACCTGGCAACAACTGCCGCTAAACGAACTGGCCGAGCAGTTGATTGCCGTTTACAATTTAGGCCAGCAGCAACAGCATTTGCCTTACTTGTTTGCCTTCCGGGATATGCTGGCCAGGTTTACACAGCAAGGCGAACTGGGCATTACGCGTTTTTTAGAGTGGTGGGAAGAGGAAGGCAGGCTAAAATCACTGCCATCGGGAACACAAAACGATGCGGTGCAGGTAATGACGATCCATAAATCCAAAGGACTGGCTTTTGATGTGGTGATGCTGCCCTTTTGCAGTTGGGATCTGGACGGCATGAGGGACAGTATTTTTTGGGTAGATACGCACGATACGCCTTATGAAAAACTAAGTGTTGTGCCTGTTAATTATAAAAAAGCCTTGGGAAAATCGGCTTTTTCCAAAGCTTATTTTGAAGAGATGCTGTTTAACTTGATGGATGCACTGAACATGTTGTACGTTGCCGCTACCCGCACGCGCAATCATTTGTACATTACCGCACCCGGCCAGGGGAAAAACGATTGTAAAACAAGTGTGGCAGGCGACCTGATCCTGGAAGCATTAAAAATTCCGGTAGCAGGATTAAACGCGCAACCAACAGCCGATAGTTTTATCATTGATGAACCTGTTGCCAAAAAAGCAGGCATAAAAGAAGCATCAGCAGGAAAGATCCAATTGAAGAAATATCCGGTTTCACAGCGGTTAAGCCAGGCTTTGGCCGGCAAAAAGGTCTGGACTAAGCTGGACCTGTTGAGCGGGGACGCAGCACAGCATAAAGGCATTATCCTGCACGAACTCCTTGCCCGAACGATGGAGCTGGCAAAACTGCCAAAAACAATCAACGAAATGCAGCAGGAAGGATTGATCCGCGAAGCAGAAAAAGAAGAAATTAAAATCAATGCGTTAACTGTATTACAAAACAAAGAACTTAAAGCTTTGCTAAACAAACCATATCAGGATTTAAGCGAGCAAACGATTATTGATAGCAAAGGCGAAAGTTATCGCCCGGATAAGGTTTTAATAGGAAATGATGAAGTGCTGATCCTGGATTTTAAATTTACTTCCGATCAGCGCCCCGAACATTTTACGCAGGTAAAATCCTATCAAAAACTATTAACAGACATGGGTTATAATAAGGTTAGCAGTTATTTGTATTACGGGTTTTTGCAGGAATTGGTGGCGGTATGAGGTAGTTTAATTACATTACAACAATTTTATAAATGCAACTACTAAGCCTGTTACTGCTATTCCAGTTGCTACCATCCATTTTATAATATCTAATTTAGCTTCTGCTAAATCAACCTTTGTTGTTAAAACAGTTTCTTTATCTTTAAATTTTGGGTCCACAGTTTCTTCAATTCGGGCAACATATTCCTTTGCTTTGTCTTTATCTGGGATAAATTCTAAAGTAAGTTCATACAAGCGAAGAGATTGTGATGCAGTCATAAGTAAAGTTTCAATAATAGCAAGTATAACAAAGCTAATATTTAAATGCTTTTAAAAAATTCGTCCACGCTTTTTACTTTGGCAATCTTGCCATGGAGTGCATCTTTAATAACTTCTACCGTAGCTTGTTCGGAATTTTTTCCGCAAAAATGTTTTTTATGTACCCTTTACCCCAATGGCTTTTGATACATCTTTTACCATTTTTAGCTTACCGTCATCCACTTCACTTCTACAATTAATGTTGCCACAACTAATTTTTAAGGATCACAAAAATAACATTAATGACGATTACAACATACAGCCATGCTTATTTTGATTTTTTGAGCCGATGGATTACCAGTCCTGACCTGCTTTTTCAATTTGCAGGAACGGAATTTTCTTATCCGATAACTGAAGAACAATTGGCGTGTTATCAGCAAAGAAAACCCGACCGTTATTTTTATATCGGATTAGGTGCCGCAAAAGAAGCATTGGCTTTTGGTGAGATCATCCCGCAGGAAAACCAAATTCCGCGAATTGGGCGATTGCTGATTGGCAACCCGGCCGACCGTGGAAAAGGTTATGGTACTGCTTTTATCCGCCTATTATTGGCAGAATGCAAAAAGAAATTTCAAACTAAAACCGTTGAATTATTTGTGCTGGAAGATAATTTGCCGGCCATTAGTTGCTACCAAAAAATAGGCTTCCAATTTTTACCTGCGCAAACTTGGGAAGTTAGCCACAACCAGCAAAACTATTTGCTGCTTAAAATGGCGTACAATTTTTAATTTTAAAGATCGAAATGATTCCGTTTCTCCATAATGTTGCTGCCGATTTAATTGCCCGTTTGGGTGATGATCTAAAAAACGCCGCAATCATTTTCAACAATAAACGCCCCGAAGCTTTCCTAAAAAAGCACTTGGGCGGGCTGCAGGGCAATGCTTCTTTTAGCCCTGCTTTTTTTACCGTTTCCTCGTTTTTTGCGGCTTCCACCAGTTTGGTGGTGCCCGATCAGTTGAAGCAGTTTTTTATCCTGCACCAGGAGTTTAACAAGCTGCTCATCGCCGAAGGCAAACCCACATTTTCGCCCGATCAGTTTTTTCCAATGGCCAATATCATCCTGAGTGATTTTGCTGAAGTGGATTATGATCTGGTCAACGCCGAAGCTTTATTTACACAACTGGAAGATATTGCCCAAATCCAGCAGCAGTTCAGCCATTTTACCGAAGAGCAGCAGCAGTTCCTGGAGCGTTTCTGGTCGTCTTTTTCTGCGGATAAGCAACGCACGCACCAGCAAAAGTTTTTGGAATTATGGAAACGGATGCCGGCTTTGTACCGTAATTTTCACCAGGCTTTGCAAAACCAGGGTTTGATTACTACCGCTCAAACTTACCGCCGCCTGGCTGAAGGAACAGCCGATCTGCCCGGGTTTATTTCTCCGTATAAAAAAATCATTTTCATTGGTTTCAATGCTTTAAATAAATGCGAAGAAAAGCTGTTTAAGCAATGGCAGGAAAGCGGTTGCGCGCTGTTTTATTTTGATACAGACGATTATTATTTGCAGGATGAGCTGCAGGAAGCCGGTGTTTTCCTTCGGCGGAATATTTTTCGCAACGGTTTAATCAACAGCTTTCCCGGGCACACATTTTTAGGCGATAAAAGAAGCATCGTCGATGTGATCAAAACGCAGGGACACGCGGCACAAGCCAAAGTTTTAACCGAACGAATAGACTTTGAATCGCTGGCTGCTTTTGCAGATGATCCGGAGAAAACAGCTATCATCCTGGCCGATGAAAGTTTGCTGGTGCCCGTGATGCAAACGCTGCCAACTGAAGCGGGAACAGTCAACATCACCATGGGATATCCGCTCACGCAATCGCCGCTTTTTGGTTTGACGGAATTGTGGCTGAACATTCAGGAACAGATCAACAAACAACAAAAACACACGGTTTATTACCGCGACGCGCTGGCGTTTTTGTCGCACCCGCTTTCGGGCGTAAAAGCAGCAGAACGGGAGCGTTTGCAAAACCTTTTATTGACCAGTCAGTGGGTTGAAGTACCGCTGACAGAACTGCATTTGATTTCGGCACTTGCCCCCAATTTCTTCACCTCCCGCCACAGCGGTTTGCAAACCATCGATGCTTTGTATTTAATGCTGACGGCGGTTTTAGAGCAGCGGCAGCGACAGAACCAGTTGAACGAGCTGGAAGCAAACCTCATTTTGGAAGCCTGCAAAAAGCTGAATTTATTGTATGATAACCTTGATCATTATGCGCCTTCTTTAGGTTTGCCGCTGGTTTTTGCACTCATCCGTAAAACACTAAACAGCCTAGCCGTTCCATTGGAAGGCGAACCGTTAAGAGGGATCCAGGTGATGGGCATGCTGGAAAGCCGCTGCCTGGATTTTGAACACGTGATTATTTTAGGCATGAATGAAGGAACCATGCCAAAACGCAATGTCAATCCTTCTTTTATTCCGGATAGCTTGCGCCGTGCCAATGGGATGCCGGTGCTCGAAAACCAGGATGCCATTGCTGCCTATTTATTTTACCGCTTGCTGCAACGGGCAGAAAAAACAACCTTGGTTTACGATGGTTTAGGCGGAGATACCGAAGCCGCAGAACCCAGCCGTTTTATCCGCCAGTTGGCTTATGAAAGTAAGCTGAATTTCAATTATTTACAGCAGGAACAGCCGGTCAGGATCGAATCTTCCAACGTGATCGTCATTCCTAAAAAGGAGAAAGTTTGGAAAGCGATGGAAAGCTTCTTTTACCAGGGAAATCCTTTTAAAACCAATAATATCTCGGCCACAACTTTAACTACTTACCTCACCTGCACACTGCAATTTTTCTTTCGTTATGTGGCGAAAATAAAAGAGCCGGAAGCGGTGACCGAAAACCTGGAAGCCAGCCAGGTCGGTTCGGCACTGCACCAGGCGCTGGAGTGGTTTTATCAGGATCTGCTGAAAGAAAATGTATTGATCTCCGCAGAAAACATCAACGCAAAACTACCGGACGTGCCGGAATACAGTCGTGCTGCTTTATCCGAAGTGATCTATGGCAACAGGAAAACGATGAAAAGCCCAAACAGCATGCAGCAGATCGTATTGCATATCGTTGCCGAATACATGCAAACGATTTTAAAACACGATAGCATTTCGGCCCCTTTCCGCATCATCGAGCTGGAAAACAAAAGTGATTACAAATACCATTATCCCATCAAAATAAACGGACAAACGCAGTATTTGCAGTTTTATGGGATTTTGGACCGTGTTGATGAACTGAACGGCCGAACGCGGATAGTGGATTATAAAACCGGCAGCGATGAATTGAAATTTGCTTCGCTGGAAAAGCTTTTTGAACGCGACGGCAAGGCGCAGAACAAAGCCGTGGTGCAAACGCTTTTCTACACCTATGTTTATGAACAGGTGAAGCAGGCTAACAACGTAGAGCCAAATTTATACGTGGTACGGAAGATGAAAAATGAAGGGACGCGCTTTAAATCAGGCAAAACTATTTTGGAAGAAGTTGAGCTGGAAGATGCCAAGGCAGGTTTTAAGGAACATCTGCAAAAAACGCTGGAGGAAATGTTTGACCAACAAGTCCCTTTTTTGCAAACCACGCGTTTGGAAAACTGCCAGTACTGTCCGTACAAAGATATTTGCGAACGCTGATTTGGGTTGATGCTTCTTTTATCGGGTAAAAAACTGTAGTTATTTAAAACAATAATTTATGCGATAAAAGAAGCATATTTATTCCGATGAGAGATTTGAATAAAATACTAATATATTGAAGTAGATAACGGCGTATGACAGGCAATATAATTGTACCGGATGAGGCAGTAATGAGTAAGATATACTTCATCAGGGAACAAAAAGTAATGATAGACAGAGACTTGGCAGAACTCTATGGGGTAAAAGCGATCAGGCTGAGGGAGCAGGTCAAGCGTAACCAAATCCGTTTTCCGGAGAACTTCATGTTTCAATTAACCGAACAGGAGATAGAAGATATGGTATCGCAAAATGCGATACCATCCAAGCAATCATTAGGCGGTTCATTGCCCTATGCTTTTACCGAACATGGAGTACTCATGTTATCTAATGTATTAAAAAGTGAAAGGGCAGTACAGATGAGCATACGCATCATCGAGATATTTGTTAAGCTAAGGGAGATGTTGGTTTTGCATAAAGATGTACAGCTATTGGTGGAGCAGGTAGAAAAGAAACTTGTTAAACAGGACGAAAAGATTGAAGTGTTGTTTGCCTACCTAAGGAAGTTTACTGAAAAAGACGATCAGCCACGAAAACGGATCGGCTACAAGCCAGGTCAGGAAGAATAACTGGAAGTAGAAATTGTCCGTATAGATTTTTATGTGATAAAAGAAGCACAGTGATTTTATAAATTTGGCTGGTAAATGAGCAAACAATAATTTTAAAGTATAAATTATCAAAAAATGAAAAGTAAATACGAAATCATCATCTATTGGAGCGATGAAGATGAAGCATTTGTTGCAGAAGCACCTGAATTAGCAGGGTGCATGGCAGACGGAAAAAGTTATACCGAGGCTGTTCAAAATATAGAGATCGTTATTCAGGAATGGATTGATACGGCAATTGAATTGAACCGCGAAATACCTAAACCAAAAGGAAAATTGATGTATGCCTGATTTCTACAAAAAGCTCCGTTTAACCAGCTTATTTATATCTATTGCTACTGCTGTTTTTGCTCAAACGCCAATTACTGCCGATCAGTTAACGCAGCAAAACCATTGGGTTGATTCTGTTTTTAAAAAGCTGAACCGGCACAACCGCATTGCACAACTGCTGATGGTGCGTGCACATACCAATAAAGGGTTGGCTTATGAAGATTCTGTAGCGCGTGTCATCCAAAAAGAGCACATCGGCGGATTGGTTTTTTTCCAGGGCGGGCCGGGGCGGCAGGTAGCTTTGACCAACCGTTATCAAAAGTTGTCCCGCATTCCGCTGCTGGTTGCCATGGACGGCGAATGGGGCTTGGGCATGCGGCTCGATTCTACCATTTCTTATCCTTATCAAATGACATTGGGTGCAATCCAAGACAATGATTTGATCTATAAAATGGGACAATTTGTGGCGAAGGATTTTAAACGAATGGGCATGCAGATGAATTTTGCGCCCGATATAGACGTGAACAACAACCCGGACAATCCGGTAATTGGTTTTCGTTCCTTTGGCGACAACAAATTTAATGTGGCCAGAAAAGGCATTGCTTATTTAACCGGCATGCAAAACGGCGGTATCTTAACCACAGCCAAACATTTTCCCGGTCATGGCGATACCGATGTGGATTCCCACCAGGATTTACCGCTGCTTCCGTTTACTTTACAACGTTTGGACACCTTGGAAATGTTTCCTTTTCAAGAAGCAATCAAAGCCGGGATCACCGGGATCATGATTGCCCATATGAACATTCCGGCTTTGGATACTACCGCTCATTTGCCGTCAACGCTTTCAAGGCCAATCGTAACCGGGGTTTTAAAAGATGAATTAGGTTTTAAAGGATTAGTGGTTTCTGATGCCCTGGAGATGAAAGGCGTAGTTAAGTATTTCCCAAATTCTGAAGCTGATGTATTGGCTTTAAATGCCGGAAACGATATTTTAGAACTCACCCAAAGTTCGGTGCGGGCAGTTGCTGCAATTAGAAAAGCCATCCGCAAAGGTGTCATCAACAAAAAAGAATTTTTTGATAAGGTAAAAAAAGTATTGGCTGCAAAATATGCAGTCGGGTTAAATCATCTGCAGGAAATCCAGGAAACAAATTTATACGCAGATCTCAATTCCGAAGAAAGCAAAAACCTCAACCAGCAATTAACAGATGCAGCCATTACACTTTTAAAAGGCGATACAGTTATCCAAAGTTTAAACTTCAATAAAAAAACTGCTTTGTTGGCTATCGGCACAGATAAGGTGGTGCCATATCAATTGGGCTTGCAAAAATGGTTTGCCAACAATACTGTTTTTACTGCCCCAAAAACAGCATCGGCAGAAGAATTGGACCAGTTGATGGCCCAGCTTAAAACTTACGACCAGGTAATTGTTGGTGTTTTTGATACAAGGACACGGCCGTACAGTAAATTGGATTATAACAGTAATTTAAAAAGTTTTGTAACAAATGTTGCTGCTTTAAACAACAGCATAATTTCTGTTTTTGCCAATCCATATACCATAGCAACTATAAATGGAATGGAAAAAAGCCAGGCTTTAATTGCAGGTTACCAAAACAGTTTAGAAATGCAGCAATCCGCAGTAAAAGTGATCAGTCGGCAACTTAAGCCAACGGGAACGCTTTCTGTAAATATCAATTCTTATTTTCCTTACGGGATGGGAATTGCAGCACGTTGAAGGGTGGAAAGGTGAAGGGTAATAAGGCTAAAGGTGGAAAGGTGAAAGGTAATAAGGCTAAAGGAAAGCGCACCATTTTTTAGGTGATAAAAGAAGCACGTCCTGTCATTTCCGCGAGGGAGAAATCCTCTTCGAATATTACAGGGTTAAACTCTTTGAAGAAGATTCCTCTCTTTGTTCGAATGACAGCGCGGACACAAACACCATTTTTTAGGTGATAAAAGAAGCATTAAGAAGAAGTCGGGAAGTCTGAAATACCGAAAGTCGGGAAGTAGAAAAAACGAACCTGAACTGTGCTGATCTGCTTATTGCCTTTCACCTTTCTGCCCTTCACCTTTCCACTAAAAAAACCGCCTTTTTCAATCCAAACCCACGGTTGCAAATCAGGTTTTACTGTTTATATTTGCGTTCGAAAAAATACACAGAATGAGAGAAATACAGTTCAGAGAAGCGCTTCGCGAAGCCATGAACGAGGAAATGCGCAAAGACGACACTATTTTTTTAATGGGTGAAGAAGTTGCCGAATACAATGGCGCCTACAAAGTAAGCCAGGGAATGCTGGACGAATTTGGCGCCAAGCGGATAATTGATACACCGATCTCTGAAATGGGTTTTTCTGGTATTGCCATCGGCGCGGCCATGAACGGTTTAAGGCCGATCGTTGAGTTCATGACATTCAATTTTTCGCTGGTGGCTATTGATCAGATTATCAATGGCGCGGCAAAAATCATGTCTATGAGCGGCGGACAGTTTTCTGTGCCAATTGTTTTTCGCGGCCCAACAGGAAATGCTGGTATGTTAAGTTCGCAGCACAGCCAGTGTTTTGAAAACTGGTATGCCAACTGCCCGGGTTTAAAGGTTGTAGTTCCGTCAAACCCGGCGGATGCTAAAGGTTTGTTAAAGGCTGCTATTATTGATCCTGATCCGGTTATTTTTATGGAATCGGAGCTGATGTACGGCGATAAAGGTGAAGTTCCGGAAGAAACATATTACATAGAAATAGGCAAAGCCAGAGTTGTAAAAGAAGGGACCGACGTTACGTTGGTTGGTTTTGGCAAGATCATGAAAGTGGTGATTGCCGCTGCCGCCGAACTGGAAAAAGAAGGCATCCATGCCGAAGTGATTGACTTACGAACCGTTCGCCCGATTGATTATCCTTGTGTGATCGAATCTGTTAAAAAAACAAATCGTTTAGTGATCGTAGAAGAAAGCTGGCCATTGGGTTCTATCGCTACCGAAGTTGCATTTAAAGTACAAAAAGATGCTTTTGATTACTTGGATGCACCGGTTTTGCGCATCATGGGCGGCGATGTACCTTTGCCTTACGCACCAACCCTAATTCAGGAATATCTGCCAAATCCTGAAAAAGTAGTTAAAGCGGTAAAAGAAGTGATGTACGTTAAAAAATAACCAAACTCAAAAAAGATAACAGCAGCCTGCAAGTGTGAAAACTTGTAGGCTTTTTTTATGCTGGTAAAAGAAGCATTTTATTTGGGCTGCTCTTCCGGTCTCGGTTTTTTGTTTTTTTGTTTCAGTTCCCGTCTGCGGCGCACAATCTTTCGGGCTACCGAATTGCCTTCCCGTGCGCCTTTCTTTACCAGCACTTTAAATTGATAAAAAGTAATGTCAATGCTTTTTGTGTCCGGGTTGTGCACCAGGTAAACGATCAGCAGAATAATCAACGCGATAATAATCCCCAAAAAAATAAATGAATGTTCCATTGTAATGCCTCTCCCTCATTACAATATTACGAATAATTGCTAAAAAAGTTAGCAAATAAAATATTTATTTTTAGGGTGAAAGTAGGGGAAAACCAGAAGTAGTTTATATAGATGCAAGTTGTTTTGATAATACTAAAACACAGAATGCTTCTTTTATCTACTAAAAAATGGTAAAGATTAATAAGTGAAATATTCAACTCACCAACAACTTATAACCTTTCCCATGTACATTGATGATTTCCACACTTGGGTCGTCCTTTAAATATTTGCGGATCTTGCTTAAAAAAACATCCATGCTGCGGCCGTTAAAATAGTTGTCGTCGTGCCAGATGTTAAGCAAAGCTTCTTCCCGTGTTAGTACTGAATTTTGTTTAAGACAAAGTAAACGGAGTAATTCTGCTTCTTTGGTTGATAGTTTTTGCTGGTTTCCATCTGCCAAAATCTGTTGCGTGGCAAAATCAAAATTATACTTTCCTATTTTAAAACGGGTAGGCTTTTCTTCTTCCTGTTTATCCTGATTGGCCACTCTTTTTAACAGTGCATTTATCCGAAGCAATAATTCTTCAATACGGAAGGGTTTGGTAATGTAATCATCTCCGCCGAGGTTAAAAGCCGCTGCTTTATCTTCCATCATTCCTTTTGCGGTTGCAAAGATAATGGGCACTTCCGGGTTCATTTTCCGGATTTCTTTTCCCAGCGTAAAACCGTCTTTTTTCGGCATCATCACGTCCAGGATCACGAGGTCAAAATGTTCTTTGGTAAAAGCGCGCAAACCTTCGTCGCCGTCTTTGCTCAGTACAACATCAAATTTGCCTTTTAACTGTAAATAATCCTGCAACAACATGCCGAGGTTTGGATCGTCTTCAGCCAGTAAAAGTTTTTTGTTCATAAAGTTTACGTGTTTAAGGCTGACGATGATTTTTAGTGGATAAGAGAAGCATGACGGATTTTCAGCTTAGCTGAAGCAGCGGAAATTTAAGTTCAAAGACCGAGCCTTTATCTTTTTCGGAACGAACGCTGATCGAGCCGTTCAAACGTTTAACAATCGTGTTTACATAACTTAAACCCAAACCAAAACCTTTTACGTCGTGTAAGTTGCCTGTTGGGATGCGGTAAAACTGCTCAAAAATCTTGGCCTGCTGGTCGCGGTTCATACCAATGCCTTTATCGGCCACACTAATCAACATAGTATTATCTGTGTTTTTGGTAGTGATGCGGATTTCCGGTTTTTCTTTACTGTATTTAATGGCGTTATCTATCAAATTGTACAATACGTTGGTAAAGTGCAGTTCGTCAGCTTTAATAATAGATGGCATGGCAATCAAATCTAAATAAACAGTCGCTTCATGCTTTTGTATTTTAAGTGCCATGCTGTCCACAACGGCTGTAATTTGTTCGTTCACGTCAATCTCCTTTAGGTCGAATTTAAAATCGTCCTGCTCAATCCGGGCAATGTTCAGCACGCGTTCAATATGGCTGCCCAAACGGACATTTTCATCATAAATAATTCCTGCCAAACGGGAAACACGCGATTTGTCTTGGATAATTTCTTCGTCTTTTAAAGCTTCACTGGCAATCATGATGGTAGAAACCGGGGTTTTAAACTCGTGCGTCATGTTGTTGATGAATTCGGTTTTCATCTCCGATATCTTCTTCTGCCGGAAGATCAACAAAATGGTATAAGCAAAACTCAGTATCAACACCAAAAGCAAACCGCCGGAAATGCCCATGGTAGCCGTCATTCGATTTAGGATAAGCCGGTTCTTTTCCGGGAAAGAAATTTTAAGCATGCCCGGATCATTTACTACTTCTTTAGTAAAGATCGGGGTTTGATAACTGCTGCTGGCAAGGATGAACTTTGGTTTTTCGCCATTGATATTATAAGCGTTGGAATAAATAACCGAATCATTGGAAGCAGTGGTAATATCGTAACTAAAAGGAAGGAAAATCCCTTTATTCTGCAATTCAAAACGCAGTAAAGAATCAATTTGCAGTTGGTTGATCCGGTTGCCCAAAGGTTCATCGGCTTTCTGATATTCTTCGGCCAGTTTTTCCATCACGTTCATTTTTTGCGGCGTCATCAGTTTGGCTTGCATCAACTGCACAGAATCTTCCAGTAACTTTTTGATACGTTTAAAAGTCTGTTCTTTTTTCAAACGCTGTTTTTCTTTCAGCCAAAGCGGATTGAGCGTAGGCACAGAAACAACAGTTGGCCCGGACTGCGGATCCGTATAAATATAACGCGCTGTGTCGTATTTATTTATATTTGGTTGAAGCTGTTTGCGTAGCTGAGGCGTTAATTTAGGACTTGAAACGCCCGTTATCTGGCTATGGATGCGGCCGGTTTCATCCACATATTCTTCTACATGTACCTGCTGATAGCTTAGGATGTCTTCCGGGTTGTTGCTTTGCTCAGATAGATACGCTAAACTGTCTTTCAAATTCGCAATACGGCGCTGTTTACGTACAATCTCCGGGTGTAGATTCTGGTTGTTTTGTTTTTTGGGAGATGATTTCTGCTGGCTTTCAGAAAGCCTGTTATATACAAAATGACTGTAATTGCTGCGCCTTCCGTAATAATTGATTCTTTTTTCACCCGGTTTCATCCGGTTCACTAAATTGATGGCATCTTGTTTTTCAATTTTAGCCACCACACTGCTCAGCGCTTCAGAGACCGAACGGTCAAAAATTTCGGATTTAAGGTGATAGGACTCCAACAAAAAGTAAAACTGCATCGCCATTACGCCCATTAGGGCAAGCCCCATTAATCCAATGATCAGGCTAATGCGTTTTGTTTTCATCACACAAAAATATCCAAGTTATTTAAGTTAAAGGTAGCCGAATATGGGTTTAACATAATTTAACATCTGTTAAACAGCATTTAACTTTTTAAACAGAAAAATCAGCCATATTTGCAGCACCAGTTTTTATCTGGTAAAAACAGCATTTGTATTTTAAATAAAAAAAATTAAAACGATTAACAAGATTTATCGTAATAAAAGAAACCGAAAAGAAATTTTTTAGAAAGAAGAAATTTTTCCGATCATTGCAGTAATTTAGTTTAAAAAAAAGGAAATTACCGATCCTTAGAAAAGTATTTTACAGCTTTTAAAATACAATCCATCCCAGCCCCACACATAAATAACGAATAGTTGAAGTTAAGTCCTCGTTTTAGCAACGAGGACTTTCTTTTTTTAGAACGGCAGGTCATCATCTTCTTCTGCACCGGCGCTGATATCGGCAGCAGGCGCATAAGCAGGGCTTGAAGTATTATTTGCCGTAGCAGACAATACATTGATTTTCCACAAATTGAGTGAATTAAAGTAAGATTTTTTTCCGGTTTTGTCTGTCCATGGCCGGCCTCTCAAATTAAAAAACACCTCTACGTCATCGCCTACTTTTACATTGTCTAATAAAGCGCAACGGTCTTGTCCGGCTTCAAATTTTACATATTCCGGGTACTGCGGGTTCTCCACATATTCAACAATCAGTTCTCTTTTTTTGAAAGAATCGGTTACCTGCGTGGTAGGCGAAACTTCGTGTACTTTTCCTTTAATCTCCATGGTTTTAAAATTTAAAATGTAAAGTTAACAGAACGCTATTAAAAACAGGTGCTTTAAAATGATTAAATTCGCGGGATCATGACGGATGTTTTCCACACCAAAAGTAAAATAATCATTACCTGCAACAAGCGCTTATCGGCTTATTTAAAGCAGGAAGTAGAAGATCTCGGGTTTACCATTAAACGTTTTTTTGGCACCGGCGTAGAATTGGAAGGCACGGTAAACGATTGTGTCCCGCTGAACTTAAACCTACGCTGCGCCAGTCAGGTTTTATATTCGGTTGCTTCTTTTGAAGCCAGAAACCCGGGCGAACTGTATAACCGTTTGATGGAAATTGAATGGGAAAACCTGATTGCTTTTGACGGTTATTTTTCGGTTACTTCCAACGTAAACAACGAACATATTACCACGCCGCTTTTTGCAAACGTAAAAGTGAAAGATGCGGTGGTAGACCGGATAAAAGATAAAAAAGGCATCCGCCCGAATTCCGGGCCGGAGTGGAACAAAACCGTTTTGCATTTGTACTGGCAGGAAGACCAGGCAGATATCTTTCTCGATACTTCCGGTGAAACCCTTTCCAAACACGGTTACCGTAAAATCCCGGGCAAAGCACCCATGTTGGAAGCGTTGGCTGCAAGTACAATTTTAGCAAGTAATTGGGATCAGAAAAGTTCTTTTATCAACCCGATGTGCGGCGCAGGAACATTGGCGATAGAAGCAGCGTTGCTGGCCACCAATAAACGTCCGGGATTGTTTAGGATGAATTATGCTTTCATGCATATTTTAGGTTATGATGAACAAGAGTTCTTTACCGAACGCCGCAAGTTGAAAGACATCTCCAAAAAAGAAATCGATTTTAAAATTATTGCTTCCGATATTTCTGCGGATGCCGTGAATATTTCTGAAAACAATGCCAAAACTGCTGGCGTTGATCATTTAATTACCTTCCAGGTTTGTGATTTTGCGGAGACAGAAGTACCGGAACAACCAGGCGTGGTGTTTTTCAACCCCGAATACGGCGAACGTTTGGGCGTGCATTCCAAATTAGAAGCAACTTATAAACGCATCGGTGATTTTTTAAAAACCAATTGCAAAGGTTACCGCGGTTATGTTTTTACCGGCAACCCGGAACTTGCCAAAAAAGTAGGGCTAAAAGCAGCACGCAAAATTGAATTTTTTAACGGGAAGTTGGATTGCAGGTTGCTGGAATATGAATTGTATGATGGGAGCAAGCGGGAGTTGAGCCAGCGGCCGATTGGGAAGGATTGAGCAAAACTTTAAAGACTGATGCTTCTTTTATTGAGTATAAATTGGATTTTGATTTTAATATGAAAGGATCAGAGATCCTTAGCTCTAAAGACCGGATTGCAAATCCGGACTAACGGTGGTTATTGAATTTCAGGCTTTTTCTTGGCCTTTGATTGATTTTATGCTGCACTTCCTTGATTATCTAATCGTTATAGCTGTCAACATGCTTCTTTTACAGGTATAAAATCATCGTTTGTTCACTCCAAAATAAATTTTTTATTTTGCTAACTTTTAGTATAATATTCTAATATTGTAATGGAGAGAGGGCATTACAATGGAACATACCGGTTGCGCCGGGTTTCATTGAAGTAGTTTTGATAGAACAGATGGGATCACAGATTCCAAGCTGTGGGATGCGGGATTGCAAATCCAGATCAGTCAGGAATTTTACATGCTAATAATACCAGAATTAGCGAGGCCCCATTTCTCAATTTGATGAATAAGTGGTAGAAGACTTAATCCAACTTCGGTCAAATAGTATTCAACTTTATAAGGCAATATAGGATAAACTTTTTTTTCAATAATGCCATGATTGACTAGCTCTGTAAGTTGCTGGTTGAGGACCCTTGGTGATGCCGCAGGGTACTGACGATGTAACTCGCTTGGACGTTTAATCCCGTTATATATCTTTCTGATTAAACAAGGCTTCCATTTTCCGCCTAAGATTTCCATAGTAATGACTATACCACATTGAAAGTCTTTGGATATTTTTTTCTTATACATAATTTGGGATCAAAAAACAGCTAATGTAGGGGTTAACTTTATCCTACCAGGATAAATTCAACCCCTATTGCTGATTCAAAATTATACTTATAATTTTGTTCTAAAATAAATTTAAATAAGACATGGTTGATTCATCAAAAAGTTTAACATTGAATGAGCAAAAAGAAGCCCTTGCCAAATCTTTTATTAAAGCATTAAAAGAGCACGATTGGGATTTGCTAAGATCAATAATAACAGACAGTGTCATTTGGGAGTTACCAGGTAACAATTTACTTTCTGGAAAAACTGTTGGTATAGAAGCCGTCCTGAGCCTGGCTAAGCAAATCGTAAGTTTTGGAGTAAGTTTGGAACTTGAAAACATTTTAATAGGAAATAACGGCTTTGCGCTTGCTATACATAACAGAGCAGAACGAAATGGTTATGTATTAAATGAACATCTAGCTACAGTATGTATTATACAGGAAGAAAAGATTGCTAAAATAAACACCTATCTCTCCGATATTGACGGGATGGATTCTTTTTTTGTTCCTGACAACAAAACCACTTTGTAACAATCATTTTAAATGATAATAGTTATTGTACACTGTTAAGTTCCTGGCCCAGGAATTAAATATCCGTGCTGATCCGGATTTACAATCCCGACTCTTCTGGTCGGGATTTGCGATCCTCGTCCTTTGAGCTATGGATTTTTAACCCTACTGGTTCGGATTTGCAATCCGGTCTTTTGAACTACGGATTTTTAATCCGCTTAACAACCATACTATACTTCTTTTATCCCTAAAAATCAATCTATAAACTGCATTTCAAAATCCTTTTCATCCTTCAAATTTAAAAACTCCTGATCTCATATTGGTTGGATTTGCAATCCGTGTCCATTGGTTAAGCTATGGATTTTTAATTCAATTATCTACATCGCCACATTTTTTATAATTTTAAATCTTCAGGATTTCTTCTGCTGTCCCAAATGTGTAGTATTTCAATAGAATCGTCCTTCTCCAAATAGAAAATTTGATAGCTATCTTTTACAAAAAAACGTTCTTCGCGATTGTCTAATTGCCGGCCAAGTTTTGGATAATTTGCCAGTTTTTGAATCACTTCTTTTAAAGAATTATCTAGCTTTTTACTGTAGTTTTTATTGCCGATCCGCCGAAACCAATAGTCTAGAATTGAAATCCGATCAGCAATAGCATAAGTTGACCATTTTATTCGTTTAGCCATTTCTCAACTAATTGATCGGCTTGTTCGTTAGTCAGAAAGTTTCCATTCCGGATTTGTTGTTTTGATGCCTCTATGCGATTTATTTGTTCAGCAGATAATTGGGGTTGATTCGTGGGTAAATATTTCCTGTCAAGGATTTGTTTAACAGCAAGCAGAAAATCCTCATCATTGATGTTTTCGATGCTTTCGTGTAATAACGTCTTTATGCTTTGTTCGTTCATCATATTTCAAATATAATGAAAATGGAGGCTAAAATGTATTAATATCTCATAATCGAATTTGCAATACCCACGATCATACTTCTTTTATACCTAAAAATCAATCTATAAACTGCACTTCAAAACCCTTCTCTCCTTTCAGATTAAAAAACTCCTGATCGCCAGTTAAAAGAATAGCTTTTTTGAAAATAGTTAACGCAGCGGCAAAAGCATCCGCATAAGAAAGTTTATAAGCAGCTTTTAAACTCGCAGCTTGTAAGGCTAATTTCAAATCGGCATCAACCAAAGTTATAGGAAAATGAAGCAAAGCATTAATTGCTAAGTCTGCTTGTTCTGGATTGCTTTTTCTGCTAATCATATAATAAATTTCGCCAACGTTTACGGTTGTAATCCAGCCAGTAATTTCGTCGTTACTCATTTTGATGAGCACTTCTTGGATAAGTTCCCAACTTTTTTCCTTTCTAAAAAAAGCAATCAGTGCATAACTGTCAAAAACGAAATGCTTCATTTAGCACCTTTTTGTTCGTCTTTTTCAACTTCTTCTTTTTTCCAAGCTTGATATTCTTCTTTTGTTGGAGCCGTTTCGCTCAACATTCCTGCGTACTGGCTGAAAAAGGATTCGTCCATTGGCTTAAGTACAATGCAACCGTTTTCTTCAAAAAAAGCAATTTTTTTTCCTGGTTTTATGCCGTATTTTTTCCGCAATCGCACAGGAACTACCACTTGCCCTTTTGTCGTCATTAAAGAAGTTTCCATGCCTTTTGTTATTGTAATACAAATATAAAAAGTATTACTTTAATTTGGGTTTAATTGTGAAAAATCTGTTAATCCAAATTTTCAATCCGATCTTCTGTTGGTTTGGATTTGCAACCCATTTATACATCTTTAAAAATCAAATAAAATTTTTAAGCAAGCTCCAAATAACCCATGCTTCTTTTATCGGGTAAAAATTGGCGTATTGCTAAACTGCGATGGTTTTTAACATACAATAAACCATTTTTGAACCAACCTAATTTTTAACAAAACGTAAAACGATAAATTTATAAATGTCTTGAAATTACGATTTAAACATCCAATACTTCTTTTATCGTACAAAAACCCACATTGAAATTTTATATGGTTTGACAGGACCACAAATCCTTAATCCCCAAGATCAGGATCATGAATTAGGGCCAACCGGGGAAATATTTTAAAAAGAAAATATAAATAAGCGTAGCATTCTCTTTTAAAAAAGCATTACCTTGCAGCATAAATCTTACTTGAATCAAAATGAAAAAAATTGTTTTTATGCTATTAGGTTTAAGCTCTTTTACCACAGTTTATGGTCAAAAAACCTTACCGGAAATTAAAGTAGGCACAGTAATGAACGCAAGTGCATTTGTTAACGGACAGCAATATCCACTGATTTTAACTGTAAAAAGCACCACAGCGCCTGTAATTCTTGCCTGGTCTGTAGAAGGCTACGGCGATGGTACTTTTGAAATGACAGCCAAGGCTATTGAAAGCGCAACGAAGATTTATACCGGGCAAACTGCTTTAGGTGCAACAAAACTTTCGGATGATGAAACTTTTGGTATCTTGTCCAAAGCGGCTTTTAAAGCTTTGGCCGATACCAAATCATTTACTTATAACGGCGCAAAATTTAAGGTTCAAACGCCAGACAGCAAACCACTGAAATTGGAAGGTAAAGAAGCAGATGCTATTCATGTAATAAGTGAGGACAGCAAGATAGAGTTGTGGGTATTAAACAATCCTGCATTACCGTTGCTGATGCAAACCAGTGGCCTGCCTACGGATATTACCGTAAATAGCATCAAATAGTTAAACGCATTTTTGATGATTATTAGTCCCCTAATTAGGGTTATTCATCCGGTTTTTAAACTAACCAATCCATTTAAAAATGGGGATCAAATTTTAAAGGCCAATGCTTCTTTTATCGCCTAAAAGTTCATGTACGAAATGTTCATGAAGCTCCTTTATATCCTTAAAAGTTAAGATTCAGGATTAGCGGTTAAAAAGATCGTTGGTTGAAGTCTCTTTTAATTTCCTCATTTTCCACTATAAATATTCTTCTTTCCTTTCGTGTTCATAAAGGAAGTTTCCATGCTTTAAAGATTGTCAATACAAATATAAAAAGGCTTAATTTGTGTAAGCTTTAAGTATGGAAAATTCAAAAGCAGCTCAAAATGCTTCTTTTATCGTACAAAAAACAGCAAGCTTTGTGCAGCAAACCTTGCAAAATGCCGAAGGCGGGCACGATTGGTGGCACATCTTGCGTGTTTGGAACAATGCGAAATTGATTGCGCAAACAGAGCCGGTTGATCTGCTGGTGGTAGAACTGGCTGCTTTGCTGCACGATATTGCCGATAGTAAATTTCATAACGGAGATGAAGAAATCGGACCGAAAACAGCCAGGGAATTTTTGCAAAGTTTGGAAGTAAATGTTCAAGTGATTGAACACGTGCAGCAAATTATCCGCTATATGTCTTTCAAATCCAGCTTTGATAAAGCCGGTTTTTCTTCCGAAGAAATGAAAGTAGTGCAGGATGCCGACCGATTAGACGCAATTGGCGCCATCGGCATTGCACGCGCTTTTCATTATGGCGGGTTTAAAAACCGCGAAATGTACAATCCAGACATTGCCCCTGATTTTAACCTCACAAAAGAAGCATACAAAAATTCTGCTGCGCCAACTATCAACCACTTTTCTGAAAAACTCTTGCTGCTGAAGGACCTGATGAACACCAAAACTGCGCAAAAAATAGCACAGCAAAGGCATCGGTTTATGGAATTATACTTGGAACAGTTTTATGCCGAATGGAACGGTACTAAATAAAGCAGTACTTAGGCAGCGATAAGGGTATTTAAACAATAGTTCTTTCTTGAAAATAATATTCAATAAAAAATAAAATTTAGGTTAGCCTAAAAATAATGTTAAGTTTGTCTAAAATAATATCGGTATGAAAAAATACTTACTTTTAATTTTATTGTTAGTTTTAAAAACCTTTGCCAACGCACAAACCGACACTTTAAAACAGCAGCGTTTTAACCTGCATTTCCAGCAAACGGTTATTACACAAATGCATCCTGGTTTTAATGCAAAATATACCGGCGACAACAGCTTATCCCCCTATCACGAAACGGCAAGCTCATTAACCACAACGCTTTTTGGAGGTGCAAGGCTGTGGAAAGGTGCCGAGGCTTTTTTTAACCCCGAAATGTCTGGCGGCGCAGGTTTCAGTAAAACGTTGGGCGTTGCCGGTTTCCCTAACGGCGAAACTTTTCGTGTAGGCTCTGCGGAACCTAAAATTTACATCGCCCGCGCTTATCTTACGCAGCGTTTTAGCTGGGGGCATGAAAGCGATACTTTATCGGATGATAACAACCAACTGGCCGGATTACAAAGCCGCCGCTACTTTTCCATCACTGTCGGAAAATTTGGCATGGCCGATTTTTTTGATAACAATGCTTTTAGTCACGATCCCCGGACACAATTTATGAACTGGTCGTTAATGAGTAACGGTGCCTGGGATTATCCGGCCAATACGCGTGGATATGTGATTGGCATTTACATGGATTATCACCAGCCTTCCTGGGACTTGCGTTTTGCCGTTACTATGGTAACCACGACTGCAAATGGTTCTATTTGGGACGGAAAAATTGGCAAAGCCAATTCGCAAACACTGGAATTTGAAAAGCGTTATAGTTTTTGGGGCGATAAAAAAGGCACTGTCAGGGTTTTGGGATTTAACAACAACGCTAAAATGGGTGATTATCGACTGGCCATTGCAGAAAACCCTGCAGTGCCTGATATTGTTTCTAACCGTGCTTACGGCCGTAACAAGTTTGGTTTTGGTATCAATGCCGATCAATTTTTAACAAAAGATTTTGGTGTTTTTGCAAAAGCAAGTTATAACGACGGCCGTAACGAAACTTGGTTTTTTACAGAAATTGACCGTTCTGTAAGTTTTGGCGGTGTTTTAAACGGAAATGGGTGGAAACGCAAATTTGATGAAGCAGGCCTGGCTTTTGTTGGGAACGGGATTTCTGCTGCACACCGCGCTTACCTCGCTGCCGGGGGTTACGGTTTTATCATCGGGGATGGCGCTTTAAATTATGCACCGGAACTAATTACCGAATTGTACTACAAAGCGGATGTGTACCAAACCAAAATATTTTTAACACCAAACTATCAGTTCATCCTGCACCCGGCGTATAATATAGACCGTGGCCCGGTAAATGTATTTGGGGTTCGGGTACACGTGGAGTTTTAACGATGAATTGCCAAACAGCCGAAATAAAGCAGCATAAAAGCAGCACTGATAAAATTCATCCGCATGGCGTTTTGATAATTGGCTGCCGATGCTTCTTTTATCACCCTAAAAAACCAATAGTTGAAAAACAGGAAAATAGGAAAGGAGCATCCCAGGAAAAAATAAAAATTATTCATTTGATGAAGGGAATGCCAGTAGAAAAAGGACAACACAATTCCAGCGGCAAATAAAATCCCCGAAAAAATAAAAGAACCGCGATAACCTAATAGCAAACTTAAAGTATGATCGCCGCGCTTGCTGTCTTCTTCATGCTGATAAATTTGTGTAAGCGGATAAGAAGCGCCGATCAGACAAGAACAAATACCACCGGCAATGATTATCTGCGGATTCCATCCAAAAGAAAACAAACGAAAGCCGCACAAACCGCCATAAATAGCCCAGTACATAAAAGCGCCCTGGAAAAAGAAAACCGTAAGAAAACTAATGACCGGATACTTCTTTAACCGGGTTGCCGGATGACTGTAGAGCTTAGACATTACGCCATAAAGCAAAACTGAAAATGCAAACCACACACTGATAAACAAACCCAGTAAAAAAGCCAGAACTTCCATCAAAACAGAAACGTAATACAAACTTTTATCAACTGCCGGCGGTTTTTCCAGCAAAGCAATGCTGCCTTCATCTTTATCAAAATAACTGTTGTAGCCGTTGGTGGCCGGAATGGCCAAAACATACCAGATCAAAAAAACAAGGATTGCCCTGAAAAAAGTTGTATGTTCAGCCTGGCTATAAGCAAACAGGTAAACCGGCATTAAAAAAATGGAAAACACAAAACGCAGGTGTGCCAGGGTTGATGTACTGACGATCATAAATTAGTAACTTTTAACCGCTAATGTAATAATACCTTAGGATTTTGGTTGACATAACAAAGAAATACAATAATGAAACGAATTTTCCTTTTGCTGTTTTCGGCAGCATTTTTTATACAGCAGGCTTCTGCTCAATCCGATCAAAAAGTAACCTCTTCTGCCGTAACTTTTAAAATAAAAAATATGGGCATTGGCACAGAAGGTAAATTGGGCGGTTTGAAGGCCGACATTAACTTTGATAAAGATCATTTGGACAAAAGCACCATCGAAGCTTCTGTGGATGCCCGGACACTGGATTCTGACAACAGCATGCGCGACAACCACCTGAAAAAGGAAGATTATTTTGACGTGGAAAAATACCCGGAGATCACAATGAAATCCGTGTCCTTCAATCATCAGAATGGGGAAAACTACAACGGTATTTTCGACGTAACTATTAAGGCAAAAACTAAACGCATCAAATTTCCTTTCTCTTATACAGAAAACGGCAACAACAATTCGTTTAAGGGCAGTTTCACGATCAAGCGCTCCGATTTTAATTTGGGCGGTAAAAGTATGATCCTGGCTGATGATGCATTAGTTGCCATAACTGTAGAAACAACAAAATAGCCGGGATCGTAATTTAATTTATTGAATGAGTAGTTGTATCAGTGCCATCGGGATTGCCAATCCGCAATACCAAATTTCACAAACAGCAATTTGCCGGTTTATGGAAAGAGCTTTTGGCCTGAGTGACAATGATGCACTACGCTTGAAAAAAATTTATGAGCACAGCGGGATTACCGCCCGCTATTCTGCAATTCCTGATTTTGGCTTTGATTGTTATTGTGAAAATGAGTTTTTCCCGGCCAACCAAACGCTCGAACCTTTCCCCGATACAAAAAAACGCATGTCTTTTTACCGGCAGCATGCCCTTGGTATTGCAGCACAGGCAGCGCAAAACTGCCTTGCAGGTTTTGATGCTGCTTTTACCGGCAAGATTTCGCATTTAATCACCGTAAGCTGCACGGGAATGTATGCGCCTGGCATTGATATCGATTTGATTGAAAAGTTGGGTTTAAACCGAAATACCGAACGTACCTGCATCAATTTTATGGGTTGTTACGGAAGTGTTAACGCACTTAAAGCAGCCGATCATATTTGCAGGGCAAACCCTGAGGCTAAAGTTTTAATTGTTTCGGTTGAATTGTGCACGCTGCATTTTCAAAAGGAAAATACAATAGAAAACTGGATAGCCAATTCCCTTTTTTCGGACGGTGCTGCGGCTGCGTTGATAGAAAACACCGATAAAAGAAGCATTACAAAACCCTATTTAATTTTAAAGGATTTTTATGCTGAATATATTTACGAAGCGAGGAATGAAATGAATTGGCTCATCGGCAACATGGGTTTTGAAATGAAGCTTACTTCACAGGTTTCTAAACAAATACAAAAAAGCATTAAGCCCGTTGCCGAAAAAGCTTTGCAAAAAGCAGGTTTAAGTTTAGATGAAATCGATCTGTTCGCCATTCATCCCGGAGGGAAAAAAATACTTTCGGCAGCAGAAGAAGGATTAAATATTTGTGCCGGTAAAAACAGCATTGCCCACCAGGTTTTAGAACAATACGGCAACATGTCTTCCGCCACAATTTTATTCGTGCTGCAAAAGATATTAGCCGAAAAGGCAGGTCAACAGGAGCAAAATATCCTGAGTTTTGCCTTTGGCCCTGGTTTAACGGTCGAATCCATGGTCCTGAAAAAGCAACAGGGATGACAGACGTGATCATCATCGGCGGCGGGTTGGCAGGTTTGTTTAACGCAATTTTGTTGAACCGTGCAGGTTATCAAGTGCTGGTGATCGAACGTAAAGTTTATCCTTTTCACCGTGTTTGCGGAGAATATGTTTCCAACGAAACCATTCCCTTTTTAAAAAAGTTGGGCATCAACCTGCACGAATTGGATGTTGCCCGGATTAACCGCTTGGAAATTACCGCTGTTTCGGGTGCCAAATTTTCTCAAAAGCTGGACCTGGGCGGATTTGGCCTGAGCCGGTATTCTTTCGACCATTATCTCTATAAAAAAGCTTTGGCAGAAGGCGTAGCTTTTATGCTGGACACGAAAGTGGAAGATGTCCGTTTCCAGGATAATCTATTCGAAGTATCGGCTTCCGGCAAAACATTTACTTCTCCCTTAGTTATTGGTTCATTTGGCAAACGGTCCAACCTCGACCAAAAAATGAACAGGGAATTTTTTTATAAAAGAAGTCCGTTTCTGGCTGTCAAGTTTCATATCAAAACTGATTTTCCTACTGATCTCATCCAATTAAATAATTATAAAGATGGTTATTGCGGCGTGAGCAAGGTGGACGGCAACCGCTGGTGCATGTGTTATCTGGCGCACCGGGACGATTTGCGGAAATACGGAAGTTTGCCCGAACTGGAAAAGAATGTGATCCGCAAAAACCCTTATTTGAACAAGATTTTTGAAGAAGCAGAATTTTTGCTGGAGAAACCCGAAGTGATCAACGAGATCTCTTTTGAAAAAAAACAACCTGTAGAACATCATATTTTAATGAGCGGAGATACCGCCGGCATGATCGCGCCTTTGTGCGGCAACGGCATGACGATGGCCATTCATTCTGCCAAGATCTTATCAGAAAAAATAACGGAATTTTATAAGCCGCACCATTTTTATGCCGATAAAAGAAGCATGCTGGAACAGGCTTATACGAATGACTGGAATAAAAATTTTGCCAACCGTTTGTGGGCAGGGCGGCAGATGCAAAAACTCTTTGGCCGCAATTCTGCTACTAACCTCACTTTAAAAACCTTGAATTATTTACCAAGGGTTGCTGATTTTTTAATAAGTAAAACGCACGGACAACCTTTTTAATTCCAAATGTTTGAAGCGTTTGTCATGCCGGAACCTTTTCGGCATCCCGTATAAATGGTGCTTTTTTATCAGATAAAAATAATTTTTAAGAGGGGATCCTTAAACAAGTTCCAGGACGACAAGGCAGGACCAAAACTTTGAAAACTAATTTAAACCTCAATTTGCAAATGCCGGATTTTAGAAAAAGAGCAACAGTGCCGGAGATCATGGACGATTTTAGCCTCGGTTCAGAAGAAATTGACCCGGTATTAGGTGGGCTGGAAAAAGTAAATCAGTTTCTGGGAGGTTACAACGTTATTTTTTCTGCCTTAAAAGAAGCATCGGTTCAAAATAATTTCCATATCAGCGATTGGGGCTGCGGCGGCGGCGATGTACTGCGCGCCATCTCCCGAAGGGAAAAAAAGGAAAACCCGGATTTAATTTTTACCGGGATTGATGCCACGCCCGCAGCTGTTGATTTTGCCAACCGGAAAAATACAGAACTCAATATCAGGTTTGTTTTAGCTGATGTTTTGACGGAAGAAGTATCGGCATTAAAATCCGACATCGTTTTAAGCACACTTTTTACACATCATTTTGATGATGAAGCCTGGGTTTTACTGGTCAAAAAAATGATGTCTTGCAGTAGTCGCGCCGTTATTATTGATGATTTGCACCGGCACTGGTTTGCTTATTATGCCATTAAACTGATTACAAGGATAGTAACCCGTTCCCGTTTGGCACGCTACGATGGACCGCTATCGGTTTTGAAAGGGTTTAAACGGAAAGAATTAGAAGGTTTATTACGGAAAGCAGACATCAGAAAGTATAAAATAAAATGGATGTGGGCATTTCGCTGGCAGATTATCCTGTATAAAAGCTAATTTTGAGTTATGAAACTCAATGTACTGGTTTTTATCAATGCGCTGGCTGTTGCGGTTACATTAGGCATCACCAATTTTTATTTTAGCCGCAGCTGGTACGATGTGTTCCAGATCTTTTCTATTTCGCTCATCACCAGTTTTATTGTTTTTTATTACCTGATAGAGAAGTACGTTTATTCCAAGATCAAGATCATTTATAAACTGATCCATAGCCTTAAACTGGGCCGTGACTTACGCGAAGCACTGGGCGAAAACATGAGTTCTGACCCTATTCACGATGTAGAACAAGAGGTAAAAGCATGGGCAAAGGAAAAAAAACTTGAGATAGACGTGCTTAAAAAGCAGGAACAGTTCAGACGGGAGTTCTTGTCCAACCTTTCCCACGAGTTTAAAACACCGCTTTTTGCCATGCAGGGCTACCTGGACGCTTTGCTGGACGAAGATGGTTTGGAAGATACAGAACTAACGCTTAAATTTTTAAAAAAAGCGTCAAGCAACGTGGACAGGATGAGTTACCTGATCAATGACCTAGATGAGATTTCAAAACTCGAATCAGGGGAATTGCCCATCAATTTTACCAAATTTAAAATAAATGAGCTGATAAAAGAAGTATTTGAATCGCTGGAAATCAAATCGGCACAGTACCAAATCCAATTGGTTTTTAAAGAAAAATACAACGAGGCCATATTTGTGAACGCCGACCGCGAAAGGATCAGGCAGGTTTTGGTCAACCTGATAGACAATGCTTTTAAATACGGAAAAACAAACGGGACTACTTCGGTTAGTTTGTTTTCGCTGCATGATCAGGTTTTGGTCGAAGTAACGGATAACGGCACTGGCATTGATGAAAAGAACCTGCCGCGTTTATTTGAGCGTTTTTACCGTACAGATGCCAGCCGCTCGCGGCAAATTGCAGGTTCTGGTTTGGGTTTGGCTATCGTAAAGCACATTGTAGAAGCACATCAGCAAACCATCAACGTCAGAAGCACGCTCGGAATTGGCTCTACATTTGGTTTCACTTTAGAAAAAGCGAAGCAGCAGCCCTTTCCCGGCTTGCCATACTCAAAATTAACAATAACTTAACACCAATCCTTTACTTTTGTCTGTAATCAAAAAACATGTCTTTAAATAGTATTTTCCAGTATTTTGTACCCAAGGACAAAAAAATATTTTTTCCTTTATTCGAACAGTCCGCAGCCAACGTAGTTGAAATGGCAACCTTAATGGTAGAAAGCGTTAATTCTTCTGATTCTGTTAAAAGGGAAAGTTTGTACCAGCAGATTGATAAGCTGGAAAATATAGGTGATGATATTACACACCAGATCTACTTAGAGTTGGGCAAAAATTTTATTACGCCTTTTGACAGGGAAGATATCCACTCTCTGGCCACGGCAATTGATGATGTTGCCGATTTGATACATGGCTCGGCCAGCCGAATGAGTTTGTACCAGATCTCGGAAATGACTGAGCCAATACAAAAATTATCCGATTTGATTTTGCAGGCCGGTATTGACCTGCAAAAAGCCGTTGCAGAATTAAAAGACTTAAAGAATACGCGAAGTATTGCAGAGTCGTGCATCCGGATAAACAGCATTGAAAACCAGGCCGATTACGTTTTTGACCGCGCCGTTGCCGATTTGTTTTTATATGAAAAGGATGCTATTAAGTTGATTAAATACAAAGAAATCCTGGCTGCACTGGAAACAGCTACCGACAGATGTGAAGATGCAGCTAACGTGATGGAATCTATCATTGTAAAAAACGCATAAGTAATGGTATCTACCCTGTTGATTGTTGTTGTTATTTTAGCCCTTATTTTCGATTTTATAAATGGTTTTCATGATGCGGCAAACTCTATTGCCACCATTGTTTCCACCAAAGTATTGACGCCTTTTCAGGCTGTTTTATGGGCGGCCTCCTTTAATTTCCTGGCTTATTTTTTAATTAAAGATCACAAAGTAGCCAATACTATCGCAAAAACGGTTTTCGAGAATTTTATTACCATGTACGTTATTTTGGCTGGTTTAATAGCGGCTATAACCTGGAATTTAATCACTTGGTGGTTTGGTATCCCTTCCAGTTCATCGCATACGCTGATTGGTGGCTTCGCCGGTGCAGGCATGGCAAATGCTGCTTTTATGCATGTAAATCCTTTCAATGCGATTAATGCCGATCCGATTATTAAAATTGTGCTGTTTATTTTTCTGGCACCCATTATCGGGATGATCTTTGGTATGGCCATCAACATTCTCATCATGCATATTTGTAAAAATGCGCGCCCTTCTGTTGCCGAAGTTTGGTTTAAACGGTTACAATTGGTTTCGTCGGGCGCATTGAGTTTTGCACATGGCGGCAATGATGCCCAAAAAGTAATGGGTATTATTTATGTTGCCCTGGTTGCTTCCAAAGTAATTACCAACAATGCAAAAATGCCCGAATGGATTCCGTTTGCCTGTTATTCGGCAATTGCCCTGGGAACGATGTCCGGCGGGTGGAAGATCGTAAAAACAATGGGCACTAAAATTACTAAAATAACCCCCTTAGAAGGCGTGAGTGCCGAAACAGCCGGTGCAATTACTTTATTTGCAACAGAACATTTTGGTATCCCGGTTTCTACTACGCATACCTTAACCGGTGCTATTATTGGTGTTGGTTTAACCAAAAGGGTTTCTGCTGTACGCTGGGGCATAACCATTAACCTCATCTGGGCCTGGGTTTTAACTATCCCGGTTTCTGCATTGTTTGCCGCAGGTATTTTTGCACTGATCAAACTATTCTGATAACCTCTCGTCTATAACTCAGTTTATCTACAGTAAACAAAAGGTTTAATTGATTATATCTGAAACCTCGTAACGCTATCTTCCGTCAACAGAAGTGTTTATTTACGGAAGAATCATTTTAGTCCGAAACAATTTATTTTTATGAAAAAACACACCGTATTTTTACTTAATACTCTTTTTATCCTTCTTTTTTTTGCAGGAAGCGAACAGCGGGCGCACAGCCAGATTTTGTCTAAACTCTTTCCGAAAAACAGTACAGCCACACCTTCCAATCAGGAAATTTCCGGGGGCATAAAAGAAGCATTGCAGCAAGGGGTAATTAAAAGCAGCGACCAGCTTTCTGCCGCAAATGGTTTTTTTAACAATGCAGCTGTTAAAATTTTATTTCCTCCCCAGGCACAAAGAGCCGAAAACACATTACGCAAGTTAGGTTTTGGCAAGCTTTGTGATAACGTGGTCCTTTCGCTAAACCGCGCGGCAGAAGATGCAGCCAAAGAAGCCAAGCCCATCTTTATTTCGGCACTAAAACAAATGAGCCTGAAAGATGCTTCCAACATTTTATTAGGTTCGAGTGATGCCGCAACACAATATTTTAAACGGACAACAACAGATTCGCTATCGGCAAAATTCCGGCCAGTTGTGCATAAAAGTTTGGATAAAGTTGGTGCTACACAATATTACAGCCAGGCTGCAACGGCTTACAATAAGGTTCCTTTTACCTCAAACAAAGTTGATCCGGATATTGAAAACTACGTAACGCAAAAAGCCATCAGCGGTTTGTTTACAGAGATTGCACAACAGGAATTGCAGATCAGGCAAAATTTGTCTTCCCGTTCAACGGGCTTGGTACAAAAGGTTTTTGGTTATGCGGATAAAGCCAAAAAGTAAACAGAAATTTATGTGATAAAAGAAGCACTAGAATTAAATTAACTGATCCAGATAGGTTCTTTGTTCCATTTGTTTAAAAAACCAAGTTTATAAATAGGAATTGATGGATTATTATTAAATAATTCTATCAGCTTATTTTTAATATGGTGATTTGGTGAAATTTGATTACAGAGGTAAAGCATACAGGAAATAATTAAAAAAGGTTTTTTGGTTTGAACGGGCAATAAAGCGTTATTAAACCAAAAGCCAATTGGATTATTGATTTTTTCTATTGGCCGTTTAACCATATTTCTACTCCACAACCTTGAATGATGAGCAATAATATTTCTTACATAAGTAATGGCTTCTAACCAACTTGATAATTCTGTATGTAAATATAAACCCATTTCTTTCGCAATAATTGCCTTTTCTGGTAGTTGATGCTTTAAGCTTTTATATAATTTTGAAAGTGTGCCCATAGAAGCCACTTCTAAAATTTTCCAGGCGTCTGGATCTTGATTAGGATAACGCGTTCGTTGGTCTTTTATAAAAATCTCTTGACTTCTGTTAAACTCTTTTTGAAGCTCCGTTATCGTGTTTTCGTATGTAGTGATATTGGTTTTGTTGATTTTTTTATTGTCAAACAAAGATGCATTTTTATACCATAAAGCACCATAACTAATGGATAGATGATAAATCATTTTCGTCCGCAAGGCAATTTCTATACGTTCTATGGCATCAAACAATATTAGTCGTAAATGGCGGTCGAAATTGTAGCGATTAATAATATCTTCAAAAAAAGTGGTTGGTTTAAATGTATGCAAAACGTAATCATCTTGCATCTCCCACCAATAACCCTTTAGACGGTAATAACTGATGTTTCCTAAAACACGAAATGCTTCAGTTTCGTTATGGAAAACCATGCCATGTTGCTTTAGCAGTGCTATTTGATTAGCTATGGTGTAAGGGTTTTTATTTGCCATAGCTATTAAAAAAATGACCCGCTTGCAGTTCTTATGGTATGCAAAACGGGTACTGTTGCTACAAATGTAAATACTTTTTTTAAAATTATAAAGAGTTTTTAGCTAATACTTCTTTTATCACCTTTATTTTTGTGTCTCCGCCCAGGCATCCATTTTCTTTTCCAATACGGCTAAAGGCATGGAACCGTCTTTTAAAATCTGATCGTGGAATTCGGCCAGGTTAAATTTGGTGCTTAATTGCTTTTCATAACGGTTGCGTAACTCACGGATTTTTAAAGCGCCGATTTTATAACCTAAAGCTTGTCCCGGAATGGCCATATAACGTTCAATTTCTGCTGTTGCGCCTTGTTTGCTGATCGCTTCGTTGTCCATCATATATTTGATAGCTTGCTCCCGCGTCATACCTTTTGTATGAATGGCAACATCAACTACCAAACGAATGGCACGATGAATCTCATCGCCCAAAGCCCCCATGTATTGATAAGGATCGGTATAAAGGCCTAATTCTTTTCCTAATGATTCGCAGTATAAAGCCCATCCTTCTACATAGGCGTTGTCTCCGCCAAAACGACGGAACTTGGGCAGCGAGGTATTTTCCTACGTTAAAGAGATCTGATAATGATGGCCGGGAATAGCTTCATGCAGAAACAGCGATTCCATACCGGAAGTCGTATTAAATGTTGAAGCATCTAAAATAGGCACATAAAAAATGCCCGGACGGCTGCCATCTGCCGATCCCTGATTATATTCTGCACTGGCAGATGCAGCGCGGAAAGCTTCTGTTTGCCTGATCTCAAAAGGCGTTTTTGGCACGTGGTTAAACATTTTTTTCAAGTTCGGTTCCATGCGTTTGTGTATGTCTTCAAAAGCTGCTAAAACCTGTTGCGGTGTTTTATAAGGCATAAACTTCCGGTCGTTTTTCATGTATTCAAAAAATGCTTTCAGGTCGCCTTTAAAACCAACGCTGTTTTTGATGCTGTCCATTTTAACACGGATACGCGCAACTTCTTTTAAGCCCAGTTGATAAATTTCTTCCGGTGTTTTATCTGTAGTGGTTTGCTGTTTCACCAGATATTTGTACATCGCTGCGCCACCCGTCATTGCCGAATAGCCCGAAGTACTGCGGGCATGAGGCAAATATTGATTTTGCAGGTAATCGCCCAGCTTCTTATATGTTGGAACCACTGCTTGCATAATCGCTTTTCTGTATGCTTCTTTTAGCATACTTTTTTCGGTATCCGAAAATGATTTAGGAAAGTTGTTTACCGGGCCATAAAACAAACTTTTTGTAGGATCGGTAACTTCCATGGCGCGCATTTGCGGGATCATTTTCATGACCAAAGCCCTTGGCAGCACCATTCCGGTATCCACCCCTTTTTGAAGGTTTTTGATCGCCGTATTGCTCCAAACCGAAAAAGCCTGCAAACGTTTCAGCCAGTTTTGATAATCCTGCACGGTTTTAAATGATTGTGAACCGATGCCAGAACCAAACTGGCCAATGGTAATGGGCAGGGCGTAAAATTGGTTGAAAGGCAAATATTCGAAGTGATAATTAAAGCCGTCAAGCGCGACCTGCATTTCGTAAGTAAAAATATCGTAGGAAAGCTGGTCTTCCGCGTTCAGGTCTTCGCGCTTAAACTGTTTTATTTTTTGCAGATTGTCCGCATAAAAAGCTTTTGCTTTACTGAGGAAAGCAGCAGAGCCGTCGTCAGGCAATTGATCATTGTAGCGGTTGTCACCAATAGAAGTAGCTTCCAGCGGATACAATTTCAACCGGGTTTCGTAATACCGATCAAAAAACGCAGCCAGATCTTTGTTTTTCCCTGCGGAGGCTGATCCTGGTTTGTTTTGGCAGCTCATCAACAGCAAACCAATTGCGGCAAATAATAATCCTGTTTTTTTCATCTAAATAATTATTAATGTATTATATACTTTTTCAAGGCATTAATGAGCCCGGTTTGTGTTTTAAAGGTGGTGAAGCTTCTTGAGCCTTGTTCATTTTTTATTTTTAACGGTAGCTCATCAAGGTTTCATGGATGTAAATTAGTGTTAAGCTGCGAAATAAAAGGTATTCGCATAAAAAAATCCTGTCGAATTAAATCGGACAGGATTTTTTAGGTGATAAAAGAAGTATCAGTTAGATCAGCAATCTTACCGGTTCTTCCAGTAATGATTTAACGGTATTTAAGAATGCCGCCGCTGTAGCGCCATCAACCACACGATGGTCAGAACTTAGTGTTACTTTCATCAAGTTGCCAGGTACAACAGCTCCATTTTTAACAACAGGAACCTGTTGAATCCCGCTTACCGCGAGAATACATGAATCCGGCGGATTGATAATGGCCGTAAATTCATCCACACCAAACATGCCTAAGTTAGAAATGGTGAAAGTTGAGCCTTCCCAATCAGACGGTTGTAATTTTTTATCTTTTGCTTTTTTAGCAAATTCTTTTACTTCTGCAGAGATACGGCTCAAGGATTTACCATCCGCAAAACGTACCACCGGAACCAGTAAGCCTTCATCTACGGCTACCGCAATTCCGATGTTTACATGTTCGTTATAGCGGATCTTATCGCCCAGCCAGGATGAGTTAACGGCCGGATGTTGTTTTAAAGCAGCAGCACAAGCTTTAACCACCAGATCGTTAAAAGATATTTTAACCGGCGATACCTCGTTCATCTTGGTACGGGCAACCATAGCTGCATCCATATCAATAGAAACGGTAACGTAAAAATGTGGTGCCGTAAACAAGCTTTCCGCCAAACGCTTGGCAATAACCTTGCGCATTTGCGTAACCGGTTTTTCGGTAAATTTTTCAACACCAATATACTCCGGAATGACAATCGTATTTTGTGCTTTCGCCATGCCTTCTTTGGCAGTGGCGCTTGTTGCAATTGCTTCCTGAGCTTGTTTTAAAGAAGGGGCAGCATCAGATGAAGATGAACTGGCCGTTTTTGCGGCAGGCGTAAAGGCTTCTACATCTTTTTTAACAATGCGTCCGCCTTCGGCGCTTCCTTTAACTTCTGTTAAGTTAATGCCTTTATCTTTTGCGATTTTACGTGCCAACGGAGAAGCTTTTACGCGGCTGTCATCAGCAGCTGCAGTAGTGCTTTGTGCCGTTTCTGTTGGTGCTTCTTCTTTAGCAGTTTCTGTGGTTTCAGTTTTTGCTTCTGGTGTAGATGATAAAGCACCATCCTGTAATAAAGGTGTAATATCTGTTCCTTCTTTGCCTACAATGGCAATAATACCATTTACAGCGGCAGCTTCGCCTTCTTTTACGCCAATATAAAGCAGTGTCCCTTCTTCGTAGCCTACTACTTCCATCGTGGCCTTATCGGTCGCCACATCGGCCAGCGAATCATCTGCTTTTACTTTGTCACCAACTTTGAAGTTCCATTTTTCAATAGTGCCTTCGGTCATGGTATCACTTAACAAAGGCATCCTGATTACCGTAGCCGGGATGCCGGAAGTATCTGCTTTTGCAGCAGGAGCAGCAGGTTTTTCCTCAGCTTTTGGTTGTTCCGGTTTTTCCTGATTTTGAGGAGCAGCACTGCCTTCGCCTTCTAAAGCAGCTTTATAATCTTCGCCATCTTTTCCTATTACAGCAATCACGGCATCAACGGGAACAGCTTTTCCTTCTTCTGCACCGATGTAAAGAATTGTGCCATCCTGGTAGGATTCAAAATCCATCGTGGCTTTATCGGTTTCAACTTCTGCTAATAAATCACCAGATTTTATTTTGTCACCAACTTTTTTATGCCATTTGGCCAATACCCCTTCAGTCATGGTATCGCTCATTTTTGGCATTTTTACTACTTCGGCCATATATTAATTGAAGATTTTTATATTGATAGGTTGATGCTTCTTTTATCGTATAAAATTAATTAATCCATTATGTACGGATAATTGTTTTTTACATAAACATCGGTATATAATTCTGATGCTTCAGGGTAAGGGGATTCTTCTGCAAATTTCACGGCTTCGTCCACCGTGTTTTTTACTTTAGCCTCAATGCCCTCAAACCAAGCCTCATCAGCATATTTTTCTTTGACGATAGCTTGTTTTACTACTTCAATCGGATCTTTAGCTTTATAACTTTCTACCTCATCTTTAGTGCGGTATTTCTGCGGGTCAGACATGGAGTGCCCTTTATAACGGTAAGTGCGCATTTCGAGGAAAGTTGGCCCTTCACCTTTACGTGCACGTTCTATCGCTTCGTCCATCGCATTATGTACAGCAATAGGATCCATGCCATCAACCGGGGCAGAAGGCATATCATAAGCCAGGCCCATTTTATAAATATCGGTTTGGTTGGTTGTACGCGCTACCGAAGTACCCATGGCATAGCCATTGTTTTCGCAAATAAAAACTACAGGTAGTTTCCATAGCATGGCCATATTAAATGTTTCGTTTAAAGCACCCTGACGAACGGCACCGTCACCCATATAACAAAGGTTTACGAAATCTTCACCTTTGTATTGGCTTGCAAAAGCAATACCTGCGCCCAAGGGGATTTGTCCGCCTACAATAGCATGACCGCCATAAAAATGATTTTTCTTATCAAAAAGATGCATAGAACCACCTTTTCCTTTAGAGCATCCGGTGGCTTTACCATAAAGTTCAGCCATAATGGCATTGGGTGAAGTTCCTAGTGCTAAAGCGTGTGCATGGTCACGGTAAGTAGTTATCATACTGTCGCCTTTTTTTATGACAGACATGGCTCCGGCCAAAACCGCTTCCTGCCCAATATACAAATGGCAGAAACCCCTGATTTTTTGTTGTCCGTACAACTGTCCTGTCTTCTCTTCAAACTTGCGCATTAATAACATGGATTCGTACCACATTAAGTACGTGTCTTTGGTAATAGCAACTGAGCTCATGAACTATATTCTTTTTAAGAAAAGCAAATCTAATTATATCCTGATAAAAAAGCGAAACCTACAACAGTTTGTTTACGTTATAATATAAATTAAACTATAGTGAAATAATTAGCAGCTTTGTTTTTTTTTACGAAATAAAGACTATAAATTTGGAATCCTGATAATAGAAACTTATCAGGCACGTTAACATTGACTCGTTAGAAAAGTCAAAAAAATTAAGGTTAGATGAAGAAATTAACAATCATTATTCTGTTTATAATAACAACTGTTTCTGTTAATGCTCAATTAGCAAAAGTTGTTCCAAATCAGCCCTCGGAAAAAAATAATGATGACGATAACGACGATAACCTGAGTAAAGGCTATTTTTCGCAGATTATGGGCGTAGCTTTATCGGCAACTTCTAATGTTAAACTTTTTCAATTTGTTTATGACTGGATCGGGACACCATATCATTTAGGCGGAGACAACAAAAACGGTATTGATTGTTCGAAATTTGCATTTGAACTGTATAATAAAGTATTCAATACGGTTATTGGCAACAACAGCCGCAATATTTTTAGTATGGTAAATCCGGTAGGAAAAGAAGAATTAAAAGAAGGCGACCTGGTTTTCTTTAAAATACACAGCCGCTCGATCACCCACGTTGGCGTTTATATTGGTGATGGCCGGTTTGCACATGCATCTTCCAGCAAAGGTGTGATGATCAGTAACCTGGCCGACCCTTACTGGACGAGATATTATTACAATGGCGGGCGATTACTGGCTGATCTTACAGCAAGCAACTAAATTAAATTGATAAAAGAAGCCCCGGAAAATTTTCCGGGGCTTCTTTTGTTATACATCTTTTGTTGTCCGCACCAAACTGATCCCGGTAAAGAAGAATATAATCCCTACAATTGCCACCACAATTACAGAGCGGCTTTCACCGGTATGCTGGATAAAGCTATAAGCTCCATAAATAATCCCGATAATACCTAATACGGTTAAAATTCCGCCAAAAGTTCTTTTCATAATTTGATTGTTTAATGGTTTAAGTATTGATGCAATATCAAAAAATAAACCAAATTAAAATTACTGTTTTTATATATATTTATTCCGGTTTAAATCCTATTTAAAATGACGAATATTTTCTCCCTGGTTTTACTGTTCCTGATCTTGATTGTCGCTTTCAGTTCGTTTGTAACCGTACAGCAAGGCACCATTGCCGTTGTTACGGTTTTTGGGAAATACCGGCGGATTTTATTTCCCGGCCTCAACTTTAAATTGCCGCTGATCGAGCAGATTTATTCCCGTATCTCTATCCAGAACCGCTCGCTGGAGCTGGAATTTCAGGCCGTAACAGTAGATCAGGCCAATGTTTATTTTAAAGCGATGCTGCTGTTTTCGGTTTTTGACCAGGCAGAAGAAACCATTAAAAATGTAGCTTTTAAGTTTTTGGACGAGAGGAATTTGATGCAGGCACTCATTCGTACCGTTGAAGGTTCCATCCGTGCTTATGTGGCTACCAAACGCCAGGCCGATGTACTGATTTTAAGACGGGATATTGTGGAACACGTAAAAGAGCAGTTAGACCAGATCCTGGAAAGCTGGGGCTATCATCTGCAAGACCTTCAACTCAATGATATTACTTTTGATGAAGTGATCATGAAATCCATGAGCCAGGTAGTGGCTTCCAATAACCTGAAAGCGGCTGCCGAAAACGAAGGACAAGCGTTATTGATCACCAAAACAAAAGGCGCCGAAGCCGAAGGGAATGCGATTAAAATTGCTGCGGAAGCAGAACGGCAGGCGGCACAGTTGCGCGGACAAGGCATTGCGCTATTTCGTGAAGAAGTGGCCAAAGGGATGTCGGTAGCGGCCAAAGAAATGCAGGACGCCAACATGGATACTTCCGTAATTCTGTTTACGATGTGGACAGAATCCATCAAACACTTCTCCGAAAACTCCAAAGGCAACGTGATCTTTTTGGATGGTTCCACCGACGGCATGAAACGCACCATGCAGGAAATGATGAGTATGAATTTGCTGAATACGGAGAATAAGAAAGCTTGATGCTGTTTTTAGCATGTGTTTTTAAATGCAGATTTTATTGGGATTTAAATAGCTAACCCATTCATAACTGCTTTGTAGGGATCTTAATCTTGCAACTATTTATCACAATGTTTATGCTCAAAAATCGCTTATCATTATAAATGCTAAATTTGTGAGCAAATACAAGAAATGGAATATACCTCAATAGAAATATGTGCTGGTGCAGGAGGACAGGCAATCGGACTGGAGCAAGCAGGTTTTGAGCATCTTGCTTTAGTAGAAATTGAATCTATTGCATGCGAAACCCTTCGATTAAACCGACCAGACTGGAATATAATAAACAAAGACGTTAAAGATTTTTCTGCTGAGAAATATAAGAATGTAGATTTATTAGCTGGAGGCGTGCCATGTCCACCCTTTTCAATTGCTGGGAAACAACTTGGACAACTTGATGAAAGAGACTTGTTTCCGGAAGCAATCAGGCTTGTAAAAGAATGTGATCCAAAAGCAGTCATGCTTGAAAACGTTCGTGGCCTCCTTGATATCAAATTTAAAAATTATCGCCGCCAAATTCTTAACGAATTTTATAAAATGGGTTATCAATGTGATTGGCGGCTTTTTAACGCAAGTGATTATGGGGTCTCTCAATTAAGGCCGAGAGCTATACTTATCGCACTAAAAAAAGAATACTTTGATTCTTTCGTTTGGCCGTCTAAAAATGTTGACCCTCCATTAACTGTTGGAGAGCTATTGTACGAAGAAATGGCTTCTTATGGTTGGGAAAATGTTGATAATTGGAAATTAACAGCAAACAACATAGCGCCTACGCTGGTAGGTGGTTCCAAAAAGCATGGAGGCGCAGACCTGGGACCAACAAGATCAAAACAATCTTGGGCATTACTTGGGGTTGACGGGAAAGGGCTCGCAGATTCCCCTCCCCTAAATAGTTCTAAAGCAATGCCAAGACTTACACTTAAGATGGCTGCGCTAATTCAAGGTTTTCCAAAGGATTGGCAATTTGCCGGTAAAAAAACACCGGCCTACAGGCAAGTCGGAAATGCATTTCCTGCCCCAGTTGCAAAAGCAATAGGATTATCTATTAAAAAAGCATTAAATAAATATGAGCCAAAAAGCTCCAAAAATGACAGGCTCACGAGCCAAATTGCGTGAATATTTTATAAATAACGTTGGTATAATTTTAGATTCTAACATATTAAGAGAAGTTGCAGGAACAAGTGAATGGGCGCGCCGTGTGAGAGAATTAAGAAACGAAGAAGGGATGAATATCGTTACTCACAATGATCGAAGTGAATTAAAGCCCGGACAATATCTTTTAATTAATTTAAAACCTTTACCTGCATTTGAAAGAGGAATTTCAAAAGAAGTTAGGGCATTTGTTTTAGACAGAAACGGTTTTACTTGCCAAATGTGCGGTATAGCAGCAGGTGAACCACATCCAGATGATGGAGGTAGAAAAGCAAGACTTCATATCGGACATGTAATAGATAAGTCAATGGGTGGAACGGATGATGCTACTAACTTGAAAGCAGTTTGTTCTGTTTGTAACGAAGGAGCGTCAAATCTCACAACCAACAGGCCCGATACAAATAAGCTTCTTATACAGGTAAGACGAGCTCCTGCATCCGTTGAATTAGATGTGCTAAAGTGGTTAATCCAAAAATTCCCAAAACAAAGCGACGAGTTTTTGAAGAAGTTAAAAGAATAAAAACATTTCTGACAGAGGCTTTGGAAGTTTCATTCATCAACTTTAGGGCATCTCTAAAAACCCGTATTATTTGTTTGGCCTCACCTTTAATTCCTCTCCATTGGAGAGGAAAAGGAGCGTTTTTAGAGATGCCCTTTAGTTTGTTCTTGATTTTTAGGTTCAACATTGAATTAAAATCAAACTCATAAATACTTCTTTTACCCATCATTTTTCATACTGCACCATTATTTTACCTACTATTTTACCTACGGGTTTTTCTAAGGATTCCAACCTTAACGAAATGAAATCAGAAGTCCAAAAGACCTTTTAAATTATGGAGACGATTAAAAAAGAAAAAGCATTTGACGCGGTAAAGATGATGCGTGAAATACGGGATAAAATAAGTGTTGAAACCCAAAACCTGACTTTCGAGGAGTTAAAAGCCTACATCAATAAGCAATTGTCGGAAAGTAAAACCAAGCTTGTAGGATATATTTGGAAATAAAGCGTTAGCTGTGAATTTGCCGAATTACCCGATAGCTATACTTCTTTTACCTATACTTTTTCATACTAAACTTTGGATGGAAGGCAATTAAGATTCTATGAAAAACAAAAACCCGGTTTCATCATCCCATGTGGGAGAGAGGATTTACCGGGTATCGCATTGCAAATATATGTATTTAAATTACATTTGCAATAACTCTTTCTAAAGGAAATTGATGAACATTACAGACTTAGAAAAGCTACTTTCAGAAAAAAGGCTTGGTACTTATTACAACCTGTTTCCTACAGACAAAGAAAAAGCTATTGCATATTACACGATTAACACTCAAATTTCAGAATCACTTTATCCACTACTTTCTAATTTAGAAATAGTGCTTAGGAATTCAATACACAATTCATTCAGCATACATTTTAAATCGGCTGACTGGTTTTCACAGTTTACACAACCTGAATTATTCGACCAGGTTGATGTTGCCAAAAGAAAAATCCTTACAGGACACAATCTAATGACATCAGACAAAGTAGTTGCTGAATTAACATTTGGGTTTTGGACTTCACTTTTTAATAAGCAATATGCCAAAGATTTTTGGAAGCCTTTAATGTATGCTTTCCCTTTGCTGGACACAGCAAACAAACGCAGGGATAAAATTTCTTACAAACTCAATCATGTTCGTAAATTTAGAAACCGCATTTTTCATTACGAGCCTGTTTGTAATGACCTTATTGCATTGGCAACAAACCATAACAATATTTTGGAAATACTTAACTGGATAAATGCAGATATTGTAAGTTGGACAAAACAAATAGACCGGTTCGACAACTTATACAAACAAGCGGTTATATTACGTTCAGCAACTTGAGACATTAACTTTTATTAAAAGAGCTGATGTGAATAGTTTCACAAAAGAATTTATTATCAAAGGTTATAAATTGAAAGAAGTAAGTAAGTTATATATCAGTATAATATAAAACCTTAATACTTCTTTTACCTACCCTTTTTCATACTGCACCGTCATCTTAGCCACGCGTTCTTCTAAAGATTCCATCGTCATTTTTCCCGCAAACGGTTCACCAAAATCAGGAAAGCAAAAGGTGTTTGCTATTATAATGTTCTACCAATGGCATGAAACGCACGATGCAGGAAATGATGAGTATGAATTTGCTGAATACGGATAATAAGAAGGCGTGATGCTGTTTTTATCTGGTATTTTTAGAGATGCGTGGTTTAATTAGCTATTTAAAATTGTTGGGTTTATCTATTTGCTTTCAACCTTTTTACTAAACTGCTCTTGTAAATTACTAATTGCAGCATCGTAACCTTTTTTATCTATAAAAGCAGCAGGATTATAAACACCTCCTGGTTGGTGTTTATCATGCAATTTAAATTGACTGGCATGAGAGGAAAGCCAGATATCGAACGACAACTTTTTCATTGCATTTAATGTGTAGGCATAATCTTTAGCAATATCAGGATAATCGGACACGTCAGAAAAACTTTTCTCTGTAACGATAGTCGGCATATTAGCTATTAATATCCGATAAGATCTCTGGTCATCTTTAACATCAAATAAAAAGCTGCAAGAACCTTTGGTGTGGCCTGGATGATGAAGCATGACAAGGTGCATATCGCCCAATTTTACAGTATCGCCATTCTGCAATAAGCGATCAGCCTTGACAGGTTTATAGGTACTGCCATTACCTCCTAATGCATAATCCGAACTTCCGCCGTCCTCCATCACACCTAAATCTTTTTCATCAATCATCATTTTTGCACCGGTTAATTGTTTTATTGCCGCCATTGCACCCATGTGGTCATAATGCGCTTGCATTGTCAACAGTATCTTGATATCCTTAAATTTAAATCCTAAAGCTTCAACATTAGCCTTTATCAGTGGCACTGAGGCTGCAAGCCCGGTGTTAATCAAAATATTTCCTTGAGTTGTAGTAATAAGATAACAAGCCAAATCATAAGTGCCTACGTAATACAGGTTACCAACAATCCTAAAAGGCTGAAAAGGCTTAGACCATTCAGGAGGAGTATTTCCTGGTTCTATTACTTTTTGAGCGTATGCTAAAATACTAACAAAAGAAATAGTAATAATTAAAGTAACTGTTCTTAAAATGTGTTTGTGCATAAGGATAAAAGTCAAATATACCTTTTTTTTGGAGAATAGCTATTCATACTTCTTTTACCTACCCTTTTTCATACTGCACCGTCATCTTCGCCACGCGTTCTTCCAAGGATTCCATCGTCATCTTCTCCCGGAGGCGGTCAACCAAGATCGGGAAAGCAAAAGGCGTCGGCCGTTTGATTTTTTTAATGATGGTTTCCTGCGTTGAAATTCTTTGCAGGGCTGCCCGAAGACGGAATTCTTCCAGTTGATAGGTCAATGCTTCATTATAAGCCTGCTGCACCAATAAATTATCCGGCTCGTATTCGCTAAAAACTTCAAACAAAAGCGAAGTAGAGGCCTGTAAATGTTTATTCTTGATGGGCTGGCCGGGATAACCGGTAAAAACCAAACCGGCAATGTGTGCAATATCACGGAAACGGCGTTTGGCCATTTCGGTTGCGTTTAAACTTTGCTGTATATCATTTAAGAGGCTTTTCTGGGAGAAAAGATCAGCTTCCAATGCTTCTTTTAGGGGGATAAAATCATCAGTCAAAAGTTCAAAACCATAATCGTTCATGGCGATGGAAAAGGTAGCTTTTTTGATCAGCGCCAACCGGTAGGCGAGTAGCGAAGCCATGCCTTCGTGCACTTGCCTTCCTTCAAAAGGATAAAAAAATAAATGATGCCCTTCTTTAGATTCCAATTGTTCGATCAAAAACTGGTGCTTTTGCGGCAAACAGGATTCGGCTGCCTGCTGGTCGAAAAGCGGTTTTAAGGCTTTTATTTCTATGTCTTTTTCCAACCCGTGCGCTACTTCATCCAGTTTTTCCCGAATAACAGAGCAATATTGGGGCGAAAGCTGCATCCGCTGGCCCATCCAACTGGGGATAATGCCTTTTTTACTGGCCGATTTTTTTACAAAGGCCGTCATGTCTTTTACTTTAATCAGCTCCAAACTGCGGCCGGCAAACCAAAAGTTATCGCCGGGTTTGATCTTCGAAATAAAGTTTTCTTCAATCGTGCCCAAACTACCGCCGCTTAACCATTTCACACGCAGGCTCACTTCGCTGGTGATCGTTCCCATGCTCATCCTGTGGCGCATGGCCACGCGGCGGTTGTTCACTTTGTATAAACCGTCTTCTAACTCCACCTTCAAAAATTCGTCGTATTGGGAAAGGGTTTTGCCGCCGTGAACAATAAAATCAAGCAGACTGCCAAACTCTTCCCGGCTTAAATCCGCATAGGCATATGCTGTTTTTACCTGCCTAAAAACTTCATCTGCCCGAAAGCCATCGGAAACAGCCAGCGTAACCAGGTACTGCATCAGCACATCAAAAGCCAGCAAAACAGGGTCGCGGCTTTCGTAAATTCCGGCCAGCATGGCTTCTTTCAGGGCTGCGCTTTCCATTAATTCCAACGAATGCGTGGGCACAAAATAAGCTTTGGAAACTGCGCCCGGATAATGGCCGCTCCTGCCGGCACGCTGCATAAAACGGGCGACACCTTTCGGGCTGCCAATCTGGATGACGGTATCAACGGGACGAAAATCAACACCCAAATCCAAACTGGAAGTACAAACCACCAGCTTCAGCATTTCTTCGTGCAGGGCTTGTTCCACCCATTTGCGCAGGTCATTATCCAGCGAACCATGGTGCATGGCCATAATTCCTGCGTACTCCGGGTACTTATCCAAAATCGCATGGTACCAGATCTCGGCATGGGCACGCGTGTTGCAAAACAACAAGGTGGTATTGCTTTTTGCCACAATTTCAATTACCTGCGGCAGCAGCTTTGTACCGAGGTGCCCGCTCCAGGAATACTTCTCAATTTGAGGCGGAATAACCGATTCAATCGAAATCTTTTTCTCGATATCCGAACGGATCAGACGGATGTTTTCTTTCGGGAAATCGTTTCCAAGCAGTACATCTGCCGCTTGTTCGAGGTTACCGATGGTTGCGGAGATGCCCCAGATAGCCCCCCTCCATCTCCCCCCGGTTGGGGGAGGGTTTGCATTGGCGCCCCCCTCTCCTATGGAGAGGGCCGGGCTGAGGCTCTTCAACCTTGACAATCCCAACTCTACCTGCACGCCTCTTTTACTGCCTAAAAGTTCGTGCCATTCATCCACCACAACCAATTGTAAATGCTGTAGTGTTTTAGGATAGTCTTTTTGCGCGAGCATTAAGTGCAGGCTTTCGGGAGTGGTAAGCAGCACTTCAGGTAGTTTTTTGCGGAGGGCATTCCGTTCGGCCGTAGAAGTATCGCCTGTCCGGGTGCCAATTGTCCAGGGCAAACCCAAGTCATCACAAACGGATTGCATGGCTTTGCGGATATCGTTGGTCAATGCCCGAAGCGGCGTGATCCACAGCAGTAAAAGTCCGTTGTTTTTCCGGGTTTTATAATCCTCCGGATGTTCGTTGATGTAGCCTGCCAAAAACGGCAGGAAAAGGGCGAAAGTTTTGCCGCTACCGGTTGGCGCATTGAGCAAACCCGAATGGCCGGACAGGTAGGCAGCTTCCATTTCCTGCTGAAACGCGAACTGCTTCCACTTTTTAGTTTTGTACCATGCACGGATTACCTGCTGCCCTTTTGTGCTCATTTGAGAAGATGCAAAGTTAAAAGGCTTTGGCTGGGAAGCAATATTAATTCAAAACCAGATGATTGTATGATCTGATCCGGGATGTAATTGGTTCAAAATAGATAAAGTTTTAATATTAAAAAGACTCATTTTATGCTGTTGTTTCCGTTATTAGCATGTAGCTTTAACGCCTGATCTGCTTTTTTGGTTAAAATCGGTTTCTAATACCATAATTGATGCGATTGTTAAACCACATATTATACAGTTGCCTGCTGCTGTTAAATGCCAGCCATCAATCCAAACATGCTGTTTTTATCGCCCTAAAACCAGTGCCGACAGCGCGACTGATTGTTCCGGGAAAAAGTATCGGACAGATTAAACTTTATGACAATGCCGAACTGTTGCTAAAAAAATTTGGCAAACCTGATGCTGGCGATGCCGCTATGGGCAGATCAATTGCCACATGGTATGCAGGGCACAAACCATCAGGCTATCAAACGCAGGTTTTTTGTTCCAGATACATGGGCGGAGATGAAAATGTGAGCCGTGTAAAGCAAATCCGTGTTACCTCACCTTACTTTAAAACAGCAAACGGAATTGGTGTAGGTTCAACTTTAAAACAGCTCAATGTTTCTTTTAGAGGGAGAAAAACATCAACCTATAAAGAAAATAAACAACTATTCTTTGTTTATGATAGCGGTAAGGGAATTGCTTTTGAAACCAGTGAAAGCGGTAAATGTGCGGGCGTAATTGTTTATTTGCCTGGCGATCGCGGTGGATTTACTTATCTTCCTTTTCATTCTAAATAAAATGTTGGCCAAATAAAATGCTTCTTTTAGCACTGTTTTTTAGGTGCTAAAAGAAGCATTGGTCCGGCAAGCTACAGCTTTGAGAGAATAAGCTATTTTTTCTCCGGCTCTAAAATAAACCGGATCAGGTTATCGCCGCTTAAATATTTATTGGCCGTTGCTTTGGTGCTTTCCACCGTAATCTGGTTCAGGTTTTTAACATGGTCCAACACATCGGCCGGATCTTGCCCGTATTCGTAACTTCTGGAAATTTGCCCCAGCCAAAAACCATTATTTTTCAGTTGCAGTTCGGTCGCACGGCTTTCTTCGGCAGCAAATTTTTGGATGTCTGTTGCTTCGGCGCCATTCTTTTTAATCAGGTCAATCTCCTCCAATGCAGCCGCAATCAGCTTGTTCACGTTTTCGGGCGCGCAACCAAAAGCAACCGTAATGTTGTAGCGTTGGTTTGGGATTTTGGCATAACTGGCGTTTACGCGAGGCGCATAAACCCCGCTTTCTTTTTCGCGCAAACGCTCGATCATTTTGATGTTCAGGATTTCTTCCAACGCATCCAATTGCAAATTATTGGTTTCGTTGTAAGTATAATCCCCCGTAAAAACCAACTGCACCGAGCTTTTTGCTTCCAAGCCTTTATAAACCGTTTTGGTGATTTTACCTGCAGGCGCATGAATATTCAGGTTTTTATACGTTGTATTGGTGTTTGATGCAGGCAAGCTTCCTAAGTATTTTTCGAGCAATGGTTTTATTTTCTCCGGATCGAAATTGCCAACTACGGTGAAAACAGCGTTGGAATTATCCGCAAAGCGCTGCTGATAAAAACCGTAAGCCTTATCCAGGGAAGCGGCATCTAATTGTTTTATTGTTGGCGTGCTGCCGCGTAGGTTATAACTGCTCATGACAGCCGAAATTGTATCCTGAAAAACACTTTCTGGAACAGCACTGCGGCCACTGATAACGGTTTTATATTGACTGAGGTTGGAATTCCAGATGTTTGCATCTTTACGTGGAGCGGTTGCGTACAAATAAATCAATTGCAAAGCCGTTTCCAGGTCTTTGGGCAAAGTGCTGGCATTAAAACCTTGTGCCGTAGAGTTGATGTACGGAGAAACACGGGCAATTTTACCAGCAAGCATTTTATCTAATTGAATCTGTGTAAAGCTGCCCGCGCCGCTGCTGCCGATTACATTATCAGCCAAATCAACAGAAGTATAATCTGCATCGCTTGCCAATGAAGTACCGCCAAAACTGTAACTGTTGATCAGGATCTGGTCGTTCTTAAAATCGGTTGGTTTTAAAACTACTTTTACACCGTTGGCAATCGTCAGTTCGGTTGTGTTGATACTTGCATTTTTCTTTTCGGAAACAATTTTACTACCTGCCGGGATTTTTTCAAGCAGTGGCTTGTTACTTACTTCATCTACGTAAGCAGTAATTCCCTGCCCGGCAGTTGTAATCCAACCCAGCAAAGTCTTTTCGTCGGGCAAATTCGCTTTTTCCTTTTCAGGGGCCTGTACTATGACCACGCGGTTTTTGTCGCTGATGAACTTTCCGGTAAGCGCGTTGATTTCATTCAGTTTAATCTGACCAATGCTGTTTTTATAGAAGTTATATTTAAAATCAATACTTGGAATGGCATCACCCTTCAAAAAATTCTGCTGGTACTGGTTCACAAAAACAGAAGAGCGCGTTTTGTCTTTTTCATTAAACTGTTGCCCTAAAGCAGCCATCACACTTTGTTTGGCCCGGTCCAGTTCCGTTTGTGTAAAACCGAATTTTTGTACACGTTCATTTTCGGCCACAATGGCTTTGATTCCTTTTTCCAGTTCGCCTGGTTTGGCAACTACCACAGAAGTAAAAGCTTCCAGATCGGCCAGGAAATCGCCATAACTGCTTTGCGCACCCAAAAACGGCGGGTTGCTTTTTTGGGTGAGTTCTGCAATGCGTGCATTTATCATGCTGTTGAAGAGGTTGATGCGCAGGTTTTGAAGCATGTCCATCGTGTTCTTAACCGTTGTGCCCGGATGCTTTACAATGATTTGGGCAATGGTATAAGGTTGCTCTTTATCCGTTACGGTTTTTACTAAAGTTTGCTGATGCGCCGGAATGCTATAAGTAACAAATGGTTTTTCTTTCGCCGGGTTTTTCAGTTCCGAGAAATTCCCCCTGATCAGTTGCAATACTTTTTGCGGATCAAAATCGCCAACGGCAATTACAGCTTGCAAATCCGGGCGGTACCAATCGCGGTAATAATCTTTGATCGCCTGCGGTTTAAACGTTTTTAAAATAACTTCTTTCCCAATAGGCAAACGTTGTGCAAAGCGGGAATTATTAAGGATAATTGGAAGGGTTTGCAAAGACATCCGTTCCTGTGCGTTCTTGCCACGCAGCCGTTCTTCCTCTAAAACAACGCCGCGTTCTTTGTCAATCTCGCTATCGTCAAACGTATCCAAACCAGCCCAGTTGGCCAAAATATCAAAACCTTTTGTAAAAAGTCTGGCACTGTCTGTCGGTAATGGTAATTGGTAAACGGTTTGATCGAAAGAAGTATAAGCATTGAGGTCGGCGCCAAATTTAATACCGGACTTTTGAAGGAAGTTAACCAGTTCATTTTTTGGGAAATCGCGCGTACCGTTAAAAGACATGTGTTCTACAAAATGTGCCAAACCCTGCTGGTCGTCATTCTCCAGCACCGAACCTGCTTTGTTTACCAGGTATAAATCGGCGCGGTTTTTCGGTTCGGTGTTTTTGCGGATGTAGTAGGTGAGGCCGTTGGGCAGCTTGCCAATTAAAACAGCCGGATCAGCGGGAACTAATTCTCCGGCAATCATCTCCGGGCGTGGCCGGTTCAGCGGCGAGGGTTGAGGCTTGGGTTTGATTTGAGCTGTAGTTACGGAGGCGAACGCCAGCAGCGCAGCAGAAAGATACAGTGAACGGTTGTTTAACATAAGCTATTTTGAATGGGGTTTTAAGTTAATGTGAGCAACAGGAATGCTGTTTTTACAGTACTTTTTTAGGTGTTTGTTTTTAGTTTAATCAAACCTTAATAATAATATTTTTTCGGTACATCAGCCATAAAATCACAAACCAAATTAAAACATAAGTGAGGCCGCCAGCCAAAGAAGCATTAACCGGGGAAAAATAAGGCGTAAAAAATGTTTCATACAAATAGGTTTTGGAATCCACCGGTTTTCCATCCAACATCAGCGTGATGCGGCTCATGATGCGCGGGATAATTCCCGACAGGAAAAAAACAGTGATCGGGTTCACCCCAAAAACAACAAAAAATTTGGTAAAACGCCGGTAGCCCTGCACGTCAACCAGCCAGTACAGCAAAGTTAAACCAAGGGTGGCCAAACCTCCGCAATACAAAACGTAAGAGCTGGTCCACAACGCTTTATTTATCGGGAAAAAAATATCAACGATCAATCCGGCAACAGTTGCAAGCACACCAATTGAAAACAGCCACGCTACTTTTTGTGCTGCCTCCTGGCCTTTTCGTTTTAAAAATGTTCCGATCAATACACCAAAAATACAAGTTGCCACGGCGGGAAAATCAGTTAAAATACCTTCCGGGTCCCAGGTTTTGGAGGATTTCCACAAATGCGCTTCTGTTAAAATACTTCGGTCGATCCAAGCGCCCAGATTCGTTTCCGGGTTGAGGTTGGCATAACCAAGGCCCGGAACGGGAACAAAAGTCATGATCAGATAATAGGCAACCAGGATCAGCCAGAAAATCACCCCAATTGTTTTTTTATTTTGATAGAGGTAAAGCAGGCCGGTGATTAAATAAACCACTGCAATGCGTTGCAGCACGCCCGGAATACGGACGGTTGAGAACTGAAACGTTGGAAAAAGATTGAGGATCAAACCTAATGAGAAGAGGATTACACCACGGCGGATGACGTTCCAAAACAGTTTTTTGTGCTGCTCCGGGTCCTGCTTTTTGTTTTCCATGGCATAAACGATGGAAACGCCAACGATAAATAGAAAGAAGGGAAAGACCAGATCAGTTGGCGTGCAGCCGTTCCATTCGGCATGTTCCAGCGGCGGATAAATGTGGCCCCAACTGCCGGGATTGTTCACCAGGGTCATCATGGCAACGGTGATGCCGCGGAAAACATCGAGCGAAAGCAGTCGTGGTTGAGAGGTTTTTAAAGTAGAGGGTTGCATCATGCTTCTTTTATCGGTAAAAAATTGGTGTGAGGAACAAATTAACAGGCAGATAAATTACTTTTAGCAATTCGCCAACTATTTTAAAACAGCAGTGCCTTGAACAGCAATTTACAGCAACTTTTTACAATTGCCCAAAAGAAAGAAAAGATAATTATAGGATTGATGTCGGGCACGTCGCTGGACGGACTGGATGTAGCTTTGTGCAGTTTCAGCGGCAGCGGAATGCAAACGAAATTTAAGTTGCTGGAGTTTGAAACCATTGCTTATGACGATTTTTTCAGAAATGAGATCAGGCAGGTGTTTTCAAAAAAAACAGTTGACCTGGAAAAACTGACTTTGCTAAATGCCTTTGTAGGAAACCTGCACGGCAAAATGGTGTTGCGGTGTTTGGAGAAATGGCAGGTAAAAACAGCATCCGTTGATCTGATTGCCAGCCACGGACAAACCATTTACCATGCGCCGAAACACCAGCATCAGCAAAAAGAATATCCAAATGCCACGCTGCAAATTGGCGACGGCGATCATTTGGCCGTAAAAACCGGTTTGATCACGATCAGTGATTTCCGGCAGAAACATCTGGCAGCAGGAGGCGAAGGCGCGCCTTTGGCTTTGTACGGCGATGTGATCCTGGGCAGCAAAAAAGGCGAGGACCGTGTTTTGCTAAACCTGGGCGGCATTGCCAACTTTACTTTTTTGCCTGCCGATGCTTCTTTTAGCACCATAATTTCTACAGATGTTGGCCCGGGGAATACCCTGATCGATGCCGCCTGCCGCCGGTATTTTAATCTGCCTTTTGATGCTGATGCTAAAATTGGATTTTCCGGGGAAGTAAATATTGAATTACTGGAAGCGTTAAAAGCCCACCCGTTTTTTGCAGAAGCGCTGCCCAAATCAACCGGGCCGGAAGTGTTTAATCTTGGTTTTGTGCAGGAGGCGCAAGAAAAATCAAACACCAATCAAATCCTTCCTGCTAACCTGGTGGCTACGCTTACTGTTTTTACCGCACAAAATATTGCAACGTGTTTGCTTCAGCATTTTCCGGTTGCTGGTTTGCAAATTTTTGTCAGTGGTGGCGGTGCCAAAAACCCTTTTCTGATCCAAACCCTACAAAATTTAATGCCTAAAAACAGCATCCGTAATGCTGACGAAATTGGCTTGGCTGCAGATGCCAAAGAAGCTATTTTGTTTGCGCTGCTGGCCAATGAAGCGGTTGCAGGAGAGCCAGTCGTGATCAACCAAAATCCGGCTGTATTGATGGGAAAATTTAGTTTTGCCGGGTAAAAAAACAGCTAAACATAAATTATTTACAGAAAACGATAAACTTTTATAAAAAATAGGAGAAAGAGCATTACATTGCAGGCACTAAAATGTTTTGATCGTCAAATTTTTTATTTTCAGCATTAATATAGCTGCTTTTTATCATTTAAATGCTTTATCCACCAACCAAACCAAACATGTATGAAAAAAAAATTACTTCTGTTTCTTCTCGGAATCCTGTTTTGTGCAGCTCAGGCTATTGCACAAAGCAAGACCATTACCGGGAAAGTTGTAGCCGATGAAGACGGCTATCCGCTACCTGGCGTTTCGGTAAAGATCAAAGGCACCAATACCGGTACACAAACGGATGTGAGCGGAAGCTATACGATCAATGCAACTACAGGCCAAACGCTGGTATTTTCTTTTGTGGGAACCACTCCGCAGGAAAAAGTAGTTGGCGCAGCTACCGTAATGAATGTACAGTTGAAGCAGGATGCCAGAACATTAAATGAGGTAACGGTAACTACCGGTTTTGGTGTCAGTCAAAGACAGCGTGATTTGACATCTTCCGTACAAACCGTAAAAGGTGCAGATATACAGCAAACACAGCGCGAAAACTTTGTGAACGCTTTGCAAGGTCGCGTTGCCGGCGCCACAATTACAAGTACCAGTGGTTTGCCTGGCGCTTCAGCTTCTATTGTTTTGCGCGGGATCACTTCTATTGGTGGTAATAACCAGCCTTTGTTTGTAATTGACGGTATAAGGGTAAGCAATGATGCGTTAAGCCAAAGCGCTCTTGCATCCAACGGTGATAACCGCAGGTCTGACTTTACCAATCGGATTGCCGATCTGAATCCGGATGATATCGAAACTGTTACCGTCTTAAAAGGAGCTGATGCTGCTGCAGTTTATGGTTCTGACGCATCATCAGGAGCAATTGTAGTTACCACCAAAAAGGGTAAAAGCGGCACTGGAGCTATTACTTATGATAATGATTTTAGTTTTTCAAAGGCTTATCGTTTTCCACAGATACAAACCACTTTCGGTACGGGCACCAATGGCTATACAAATCCTTTGGTAAGAACTGCTTTTGGACCGGCTTATGCTCCGGGAACGCAAACTTATAATAACTTGCAGGATATTTTTAAAACTGGTTTTACACAGCAGCATAGTGTTGCGCTGGAAGGCGGAAGTGATGTTGCAACTTATCGTATTTCCAGTGATTACCGGCACACAGGCGGCGTATTGCCGGTGGCTTACAACGATAAATATTCTTTGCGTTTTGCAGGTTCGGCCAAACTAACGCCTAAACTCACCAGCAGTGCAACCTTTAATTATTTTAATATTGATAATCGAAAATTGAATAAGGGAAATTCGGGCACTTATATCAATGCCCTGGCCTGGCCAACAAACGATGATGTTAGAAACTACCTGAATCCGGATGGTAGCAGAAGACTTTTATTAGCTACAAGTACATCAAATATTGTTTCTGACGGAACGATAGATTTTGATAACCCGATTTGGGATGCGCACAATAATATTAGTGAGGATAAAACAAACCGGGCTATAGGTAATATTGATCTTTCTTATGATCCGGTTAGTTGGTTAAACTTACGTGGCCTGATTGGTGTTGACTTTTATTCTACCAATGGTAATAATTTATTAAGTCAGTACAGCTCCTCTTACCAAAACTCTATATTAAATAGCTTTGCTTCTACCAGTGGTATATCTTCAGGTGGAATTATTGATAATTACAATGATAGCAATCTACTTACCAATGGTTCATTCTTTGCGACTTTCAAAAAAACTTTTGGAGATTTTCGCACCACTTTGGCATTAGGTGGTGAAGCTTATGACAGCCGTGACCAAACAACAGGTTTTTATGGAGAAAAATTTTTACAACCTGATTTTAATACCATCAATAACACCACGCCAACTACTCAGCGCAATTCGAGTAACTTTTATGAAACGCGCAGAGTCGCAGAAATTGGCCGTTTGAATGTAGTTTGGAAAGATATGCTAATCCTAAATGCGACCGGAAGAAATGATTATTCATCGCGTTTGGCAGGTACCAAAAAAGATAATTATTTCTATCCTTCTATTGGTGCAGGGTTTATTTTTACCGAGCTGCCTGCTTTAAAAGATAACAACGTGCTTACTTACGGTAAATTACGGTTCTCTTATGCTGAGGTAGGAAAAGATCCAAGTTCCCCGTATAGGATATTATCGACCCTCATCCAGCAAAATACAACAGGTGGCGGCTACGCTTATGATGTTACCGGTAGTAATCCGAATTTAAGGCCTGAAAAAGATAAACAATTAGATGTTGGGGCGGAGCTTCAGTTTTTTGGCGGCCGTATAGGTGCAGATATTAGTTTGTATCAATATCAGGCAACAGATCAAATCTTTAATCCTCGTATTAGTTATGGGTCTGGCTACATCATTGAATTTGTTAATGGCGGAAAAATTCAGAACCGAGGTATCGAAATGCAGTTGACGGGTATTCCTGTTAAATCGCAGAATTTCAACTGGAACACCTTTATAAATTTCACACTGAATAGAGGAAAAGTAATTAACTTGGGAGATCTCCCAGAATACTATAACTCGGATACCTGGCTTTATGCTAATGCCCGCGCCAGTATATTTCCGGGGAGCAGCCTAACTAATATTGCATCCTACACCTATGCTCGTAACAATAAGGGACAAGTGCTGGTTGATCCAAGCAGTGGTTTACCAATTTCAAACAATGCGTTTGTAACGGTTGGTGATCGTCAACCAAAATTCACCATTGGTTTTGGCAATAACTTTAGTTACAAATCTTTTAATCTATCGTTTTTGTTTGATATCCGTAAAGGCGGAGATATTTTTAACGGAAATGAGTTATTCTTAACACGCTATGGCTTAAGCGCCCGTACCGTTAATCGTCAGCAAAATATTATTGTTCCGGGTGTTTTGAAAGATGGAAACGAAAACTCCATCAATCCAACCTCAAATACAATCCAAATCAATCCATACTACCAAAGTACTTATTATAGTGGTGCCATGGAATCGGATTTTGTAGAGCACAACATCAATTGGATAAGGTTGCGGGATGTTACCTTAAGTTATACGTTATCAAAAAAGTTGCTTGCTTATCAAAAAGTGTTTAAGGCAGCTAGTTTATTTGTAACAGCTACTGATGTGTTTTTGATTACCAATTATACCGGTGCTGATCCTGACGTAAACGGTAACAATTCTTCAACGTTAGGTTCTGGTGCTGCCGGTTTCGATTACGGTACGCTAGCTACACCACGCACTATTTCTTTTGGTTTGAGAGTGAAATTATAAGCAAAATAACTCATGAAAAAATTTATATACGCGATTACTGCTTTGTTTACCTTCTACTTTATAAGCAGTTGTAAAAAATACATCGACATAAACGTTAATCCCAATGCCCCAACCGGTACTGATGCCAGCAATTTATTACCGCCAATGTTGGCCGGTATGGCTAGAGGTGTTTGGTTTGATAGCCGTTATGTAGGCCAATATGCACAAGTTTGGGGTGCACCAACAGCAAACAATGTATGGGATCAACAGGGCTACATACCTGGCTCTGATTCCGGAGGTGAAATGTGGCGTACTGTTTATTACAGTTTTGGCCAGAATATCGGATTGATGTGGCAGGATGCTGCTGCTACTAAAAAATATGATTATACAGGTATCGGTTATGCTTTACGTGCCTGGGGCTGGCAAAACGGAGGCGACCTATACAATAACATGATTGTAAAAGAAGCATTTGACCCAAGCCGCCTGACTTTTGATTACGACACTCCTCAGGATGTGTATGCCGAAGTAATAAAAGATTGTCAGTTGGCATTAAACTATCTAAATCTTGCTATCAAAACCGATGGAAATACTTCAGCTACTTTAATGAAAGGTGACTATATGTATTATGGCGACCGTACTAAATGGGTTAAATTTGTTTACGCCATTTTAGCACAAAACGCGCTTCATCAAAGTAATAAAGCGACTTTTAGTGCTGATATAGTAAAAAAGTATGTTGACAGTTCGTTTGTAAGTAATGCTGATAACGCAAGTGTAAAGTGTGCTGGTACCCAATCAGGAGATTCTAACTTCTGGGGAACTTCACGTAATAATCTAAGTTCATTTCGGCAGTCAGATTATATGGTAAGGTTACTTGATGGACGCATTTTTACCGGTGCTACAGTACCAAACAATACCCTCGACCCAAGGTTGCCTCTATTACTTACGCCAAGTAAAGATGGTACTTACAGGGGTGTTCTTCCTCCACTAGGCGATCCGAACGTTGCAGACCCCAATTTGGTTATTCCTTATTTATGGGGTACAACAGCAGTACCTGTGGCAGGTACGCTTACGAAGTATATATTTAACGATAACTCGCGTGGCGTATTAATGACTTATGCTGAACTACAGTTTATGGCTGCAGAAGCATTATTTAAAAAAGGGGATTTGAACGGAGCGTATACTTACTATAAAAACGGGGTTACAGGCAGCCTTGATTTCGTAAGCAATCCTCCGATTGGTGATGCGCCCACTGGTACACAAGGTTATATATCTCAAACAGCAAAAAATAATTATTTGGCTGGTCCTTGCGTCAGGCAGTCTGCTGTTACATTACAATTAAGCGACATTTTGCAGCAAAAATTTATATCATTGTTTGTATGGGGTACTTTGGAAGCCTGGGCTGATGAACGCCGTTATCAATATGATCCTACTATATTCCAGGGTTTTACCAAACCAACTACGCTTTACCCGGATAATGCAGGTAAACAGGTTTACCTCCTTCGCCCACGCTACAATTCAGAATACATTTGGAACGTGCCTTCACTAAAAGCCATTGGTGCTTTAGATCCCGATTATCATACTAAAAAACCATGGTTTATTTTACCTTAATCTAAATTAGAAAACTACCATGAAGAAAATATTTTACCTGATAGCTTGTGTATTTGGTATAACAATTACCAGCTGTAAAAAAACAGTCCTGAAGCAAATATCTGATCCGGCAACGGGCGTACAGATTAAATTTATCCATGCAGCACCGGGTGTTCCCGCTTTGGATGCCTTTGTTAACAGCATACAAATTACGCCAACCGTCAACGCATCTTTAACAGATAATGCTTTGCCAACATCCGTAATTACCGGATATAGTTATTTAGGGGTTTTTCCGGCAAGTAATTATGCTGTAGTAGTTTCGGGCAATACAAGTATCAAAGTTGCTGCCTCTACGCCAAAGCCAGCCTTAATCAGTAAGCAAACTATAGCACCAGCTACTACAGTAGGCAGCATTACACAAAACACGGTTGATGGTTCTGCTTACTCGGTGTTTACTATTGGATTACCAGGTGCAGCTACAAATGGCCTCACTACTAAGATAATAGAAGATAAATTTCCTGATGCGGCAAGTGGAAAAGCTTACATTCGTTTAGCGCAACTAATCCCAAACAGTGCTGCTGCTATTGATCTTCAGGGAACCTATACACCTACCGGCGCTGCAGCTACAACCAAAACGATCCTAACTAACCTGAGCTACCCTGCTGTTTCTGATTTTGTTGCCGTTGATGTTAATCCAATAAGTACTACCGCTTATACCTTTCAAATGTATTTAACCGGAACCACAACTAAGTTAGGAACGGTATCTGCTTCCCTCGCATTAGCACCCGGCCGTTATTACACCATCATCGGCCGCGGCCTTGCTGCTGATTACGTAGTACCAGGAACCGGGATCACGTTAAAAACCAGCACCAGGCCTACTTTGCCGGTTACAGATCCAACTACAAAATATCCCGAAATTTATTTTAACCCGGCAGGCCTAACTTTTTATACCAACAAGTAACCCCCAATTTCTACCCATAAAAGAAGCATTCACAAATTCCAGGATGCTTCTTTTACCCTACAAAAACTTGTATCCCAAACTCAAATGCCACACGTTTTGGCGCTGGCCATAAGCCGGGTTTATTTCTGTTATTCCGCCTTCATAACGCAAGTCGAACGAATAATTTAACACATCAATGCCGGCACCGGCCTGGTAGCCCAAAGTACTGTTGCGGTAATTGCCGAAATCCTGGTAAGCGTTTTTAACGTTTTGCGAGAGGTTCTCGCTATTGTTCAATATATAAGAATACATCGGCCCGGCCATCAGCCTGAAATTTAATTTGCTCAACCCAAAAGACTGGCCAAATAAAAGCGGTACATTTAAAGTTGTAAAACGTACTTTTCCGCTTTCGGTAGCAGTCTGATTATTATACTGAAAATTAAAATTACTGCCCGAGCTGCCCAGGTAAGCCTCCGGCTGTACATAAAAACCTTTCCCTATGCGTGCCCATAGGCCAATTTGATAACCTGGCAGTGCGGTTGAATTGATTTGTCCGTTGTTTACACTCAGGTGGGAAAAATTAACGCCACCTTTTACGCCCAGATTAAGCTGTGCTTTTGCACTAAAACTTAATGCTACAACCAGTAAAGTAAAACAGTACTTTTTCATGTTCTTTTTTTAGTTTGATTAAAATCAGTTTATAAAGTTTAGTTATAACGGTATAACCTTTAAAAATTGCGATGCTGTTTTTAAACGCATAAAAATTGTGTTAGGTTTGAATAAAAAAATTTGAAATGGCAGAGATCACCATCAGCAATAAAGATTGGGAACGCGTTAAAATCAAAGTCCAGCGGAAATACAACAGTTTAACAGACGAGCAATTGCAATATACCGAAGGCAACGAGGAAGATTTGATCTCCAGGATTATGACATTGGTGAACCGGGACCGGGATTACGTGGTTTTTACCTTAAAAAAAGCATTGGTAAATATGGATAATAATCGGTTGTAAAAACAGTTTTATAAGGTTGAAAACATCATATTCACATTATGGGAAAGTATAGTGCATGGTTTAGCAAGCGTAAAAATTTAATTTTAGGCGGAGGGATATTTTTACTTGCTGCAACTGGCTGGGGTTTTCAGGACGACCTTTTTCAGGTGGCCAAAAACCTGGATATTTTTGCTACCGTTTATAAGGAAGTCAATATTAATTATGTTGACGAGATTAATTCCACCAAGTTGATCAAAAGAGGTTTGGATGCAATGATGGAAAGCTTGGATCCATATACTGAATTTGTTCCTGAATCGGAAATTGAAGATTATAAACTGCATTATATCAGTACACAATATGGCGGCATTGGTGCAGGCGTTTACAACCGCAATAAAAAAGTAATTATTTCCCAGCTTTTTGAAGGCTATCCGGCACAGAAAGCCGATATCCGCGTAGGCGATGAAGTATTAAAGATCAATGACGTTGACCTGAACGGGAAAACCAGTGATGAAGTAAGCGCATTACTGAAAGGCGCCAAAGGCGGCGTAGTCAAGATGTTGGTTAAACGTGAAAACGTTGCACAACCGTTGGTTAAAAACCTGCTTCGTGAAGAAATTAAACAACCAAACGTAACTTACCACGGAATGTTGAAAAGCGGTATCGGTTACATCAAATTAGATAAATTCCTGGAAAACTCCGGCCAGGAAGTGCAGGATGCTTTGCTCGACCTCAAAAAAAACAACCCGAAAGGGATTGTGCTCGACCTGCGCTATAACGGCGGCGGAATCTTACAGGAAGCAGTTAAAATTGTCAATTTTTTTGTGCCAAAAGGAGTAGAGGTAGTTGCACAAAAAGGTAAATTAAAAGAGAAAAACAATATTTATTACGCCCAAAATACGCCGATAGAAACGGAACTGCCGCTGGTGGTTTTAGTAAACGGGCGTTCAGCTTCTGCATCCGAAATTGTGGCCGGTGCTTTGCAGGACCTGGACCGTGCCGTTGTTGTTGGCCAGCGTAGTTATGGCAAAGGCCTGGTGCAGCAAACGTTCAGCATGCCCTACAACAGTCTGGTAAAAATCACCATTTCCAAATATTATGTCCCTTCGGGGAGATGTATCCAAGCCATTGATTACACACACCGCAAGGACGACGGAACGGTGGTGAAAGTAGCCGATTCGCTCATCCATGAATTTAAAACCAAAAATGGAAGATCGGTTTACGATGGCAGCGGCATTTATCCGGACGTACTGGTAAAACAAGAGCCGGTTGCCAACATCACCAAAGCATTGATCACTAAAATGCAAATCTTTAATTATGCCAATAACTATCGGAACACGCATGACCAGTTGCCCGGCCCTGATAAGTTTAATTTAAGCGATGCCGATTATGCCGACTTTGTAAAATATCTTTCGGGCAAAGATTACAGTTACAGTACGCAAACAGAAAGGTTGGTAACAGATTTAAAAACAGTTGCAGAGCATGAAAAGCAGTTGGGCGAGATCAAAAACGAGTACGACGCGCTGAAAACCAAACTGGCTATCAGTAAAAAGAACGACCTGATCCAGCATCAGGCAGAGATTAAACAAATATTAGAAAGCGAGCTGATCACCCGCTATTACTACGAAAAAGGCCGGATAGAAGACAGCTTTAAGTTTGATAAAGAACTGGCTGCTGCTGCACAAGTTATCCAGAATAAACCCGAAGTATTAGCGATTTTAAAAGGTGAAGGCGATCATAAAGTGATTGGTAAGCCGATTGCCGCACTGGCGGCGAAAACTTCAGATCAAAACAATGATGAGCATTAGCCATGCTTCTTTTATCACGATAAAAACGATGTCCCGGCGCTATTAAGCATACAGTTTTTTACCCGATAAAAGAAGCATTACTCCTTCCATTCTAAACCCATATTCCAAAACATAAAAGCCCATTTATCCGCTTCCTGATTGATGATTTGAGCAGTAGAACGGCCGGCACCATGCCCGGCTTTGGTTTCGATCCGGATTAAAACTGGCGCCTCGCCTTGCTGAACTTCCTGCAAACGTGCAGCAAATTTAAAAGAATGTGCAGGCACTACCCGGTCGTCATGGTCTGCAGTGGTAACCATTGTTGCCGGGTATGCTTCCGGTTTTAAAGCATGATAAGGCGAGTATTGATGCAAATAGTTGAACATTTCTTTAGAATCTTCTGCCGTTCCATAGTCATACGCCCAACCAGCTCCGGCTGTAAATTTATGATAACGCAGCATGTCCAAAACACCAACTGCCGGAAAAGCCACTTGAAACAAATCCGGACGTTGTGTTAAAATGGCACCAACCAGCAAACCACCATTGGAACCACCGGAAATAGCCAGGTTAGCTGCGGAAGTATAATTATTTTGGATGAGGTATTCGGCAGTGGCAATAAAATCATCAAAAACGTTCTGCTTTTTCATTTTAGTTCCTGCCAGGTGCCAGTTTTCGCCGTACTCGCCGCCGCCGCGCAGGTTTGGTACGGCGTAAATGCCGCCCTGCTCCAGCAAAATTAGAGTACTGGTGCTGAAAGCAGGTGTTAAATTCACTCCAAAACCGCCATAAGCATATAGCAAAGCAGGATTTTTACCATTTAGTTCGATCCCTTTTCTATGCGTAATAATCATCGGGATTTTGGTGCCGTCTTTGGAAGGATAAAAAACCTGTTTCGATTCATACTTCTCCGGATCAAAAGCTACACCTGATTTTTTGTACAGTTCCGATTTCCCGGAGGCAATATCGTACTTAAAAATGGTGGGCGGATAAACGTAGGAAGTAAAAGTATAATAGCTTTCTTTATCTTCTTTTTTTGCGCTGAAACCACCGGCAGTACCCACAGCAGGCAATTCAATGCCATGCTCCATTTTACCATCCAGATCGTATTGCAGGATCATCGAGGTTGCATCTTTCAAATATTCTGCAAAGATCTTTCCGCCCCCGGTAGCAATGCTCAATACGTTTTCTGTTTCCGGGATCAAATCCTGCCAGTTTTCAGGTTTTGCATCCGCAGCATCAACGGTAATGAGTTTATAGTTTGGTGCTTTTAGATTGGTGAAGATGTACAATCTGCTGCCTTCATTCTCCACAATTTCATGCTCACTGTCAAAATTATTTATGACGCAGGTGATTTCTGAACCGGCTTTCTTTAAATCCTGTAAATACAATTCATTGCCGGTTGTGCTGTTGGCGGCGGTGATGACCAGGAAATGTTCATCTTCAGTTAAATAAGCACCAACATATCTGCGCGGTGTTTTCTCTCCGCCAAAAATCAATTGATCTGTACTTTGCGGAGTGTTTAGTTGATGATAAAAAAGCTGGTGGTATTGCGTTAATCCCGATAAAGTGCTGCCTTGTTTTGGTTTATCGTAACTGCTGTAATAAAAACCCTCATTGCCTTTCCAGGCCAGGCCGGAAAACTTTACATCGATTAAAGTCTCGCCGATAATGGTTTTGTCCGAAGTTTTCATCACGGTCACTTTGCGCCAGTCAGAACCGCCTTCCGAGATCTGGTAAGCTGCCAAACTGCCGTCTTTGGTAAAATTGATCCCGCCCAGAGAAGTCGTTCCATCCGCAGAAAACAAATTTGGGTCGAGAAAAACTTCCGGCCCGCTTTGTTCCAACTGCCGGTACAAAACCGACTGGCTTTGCAAGCCGTTGTTTTTGTAGAAGTACGTATATTTTCCCTCTTTAAAAGGAGCGCTGTATTTCTCGTAGTTCCACAACTTTTCCAATTTCTGGCAGATGGCTTCCCGAAACGGAATCTGCTCTAAGTAATGCTGCGTTACTTCGTTTTCGGCCTGCGCCCAGGCTTTTGTTTCGTCGGATTGGTCGTCTTCCAGCCAGCGGTACGGATCGTGTACTACCGTTCCGAAGTAAACATCGGTTACGGTTTCTTTTGCAGTTTTTGGGTAAAGCAGGGTTTTGATACGCATTTTTGTGTCTAAACATGGCATAACAACAGAACGGCGGCAGCTAAAAAAACTATTTTTGCTTGCATTCTATTTTTAATAGGTTAAAAGAAGCCTATCAAATACTTGTTCTCCAGACATTGTTTGTCCCTCTATCTGAAACCTTCTAAGCATAGATTTACCACAATCAATTAATATTTCCCTTTCAAATAATCCTAAAGGGATAGGTAGATCGCATATTTTATTACCGGATTTTTTATTTCCATCTATGCTAAGAGCTACTTTTATGCTTTTTTCTTTTGCATTTGATATTTGGTTTAACAGTTCTTCCAGGCTAAAACCTTGCGCACCATACAGGATACTTTGACTGTGCGAATAAGGTGGGTCACAATATATCATGTCATTACGTCTTGCAGCATCAAATGTGTTTTTGTAATCCCAACAAACAAAGTTTGTATTGGTAACCCGCCTATTCCAAATTTTAACCCTATCAGTAAAGGCTTGAACTGAAATAGGTGTATGAACACCACAAGGAGTTGACATGTGCCCATCTTTTCTAAATCTAATTATTCCTCCGTAGCAACATCTGCTTAAAAATAAAAAGTCTTTACCATTAGGGTTGAGGTTATAAGATGCTTTTACTTTTTCGTAAACAACTTCCTTACTATCTGTATCTAACTGATCTCTCCACTCCTTATACCAAAAAACCAATTCTTTAGGATCTTCTTTTAATTTATTCCAAATTTCAATTAATGGTAGGAAAGTATCAGATCCAACTCCCAGCGATGGATTAATGGTTGCCAATATGGATCCACTTCCTAAAAATGGTTCAAAATAAGTATTAAAATTTGTTGGAAAATATTTCGTAATTTCTGACGCAAACTTTTGTTTGTTCCCAACCCATTTTAAAAGTTGATTTTTAGGCGGAACAAACTTTGAATATTTACTGATTAAAATTAACTCTTCTTCAAATTGCATAACTGTGTCTTTATCCGATTTTGGGATATGCTAAAATAACATTTAATTTTCCAAAGTGAAGCTTATAGCCAAAAAATATAATTTCGTCATAATCGAGTTACTTTATCGGCTTAGATTAAGTGCAGGGATTACTCAGCAACAATTATCTGACATTTTAAAGGTTCCGCAATCTTATGTAAGTAAAATTGAAACGGGAGAAAGAAGAATTGACCTAATTGAATTAAGGGAAATATGCAGGGCTTTAAATTCAGACTTAATTGAATTTGTTGTTATGTTAGAAAAAGAACTGAATGAAACCCAATCCTAAGTTTGTCACCCAAACCTCACCTGAATTTTGGGCGAATGTAAAATATATCAGTCAAAGGTTAGGGTACACTGATAGAAAAACCAAAAGCATTAAGGTCTATCCTTTTGAACTAATAATTGCCCTTTATAAAACTAATAATTTTCAAATCAACAAAATCGCTTTTAGTAATGAAACCCCAACAGATTTTGGACAATTACTGTTGGATTATTTTGATTATAGAGCTAACGCTTTAAATAATTATGTGCAGCATAATTTGATGGATTTGGAGGAGGCAAAAGCTTTGTATGAAGATTTATGTACAAAACACAACCCGATTTGTGAAGTCCCTATGAATAAACAAGGAGGAGAAAAGCAAGCACCTAATTATTATACTGGTATCATCAATATTTTGATAGAAGCAAACATAAAAGGCTATGGTATTAAGTATAGTGCTAACGAACTAACGGCATTTACGCTTAATAAAGTTCCTTATCGTAGTTTATCAAGAAGGGTTGATGGTTCGTTTCCCGGAGTTTTAAACCCTATCGCATTATGGGAAATAAAAGAATACTACTATACAAAAACTTTTGGTAGTAGGGTAGCAGACGGCGTTTATGAATCTCAATTGGATGGATTGGAACTAAATGAGGTAAGGAAGACATTAGATCGGCCTATTCATCATTATTTAATGGTTGATTCAAAATTCACATGGTGGGTTTTAGGAAGGTCTTATTTGTGTAGGATATTTGATATGATGCACATGGGATTACTTACAGAAGCCATTTTTGGAAAAGAAGTAATTGAAAGGATACCAGTAATTACTAAAGTTTGGATCGAGGATTATGAACGGTTTAAAACCTTCCTTGACACCTAATCTTATATTTCTTCTCAAAACATGGCCGTTCGCGATAAACTTTATTTTGCTTCCGATTTCCATCTGGGCGTTCCTGATTATGCAGCTTCCCGCAAGCGCGAGGATTTGCTGGTGCGCTGGCTGGATTTTGTGGGAAAGGATGCTGCCGGGATTTTTTTAATGGGCGATGTTTTTGATTTCTGGTTTGAATACAAAACCGTTGTGCCCAAAGGTTATGTCCGTTTTTTGGGGAAACTGGCCGAACTTTCCGATGCAGGCGTAAAGTTGTATTTTTTTAAAGGCAACCACGATATGTGGATGTTCAATTACTTAAAAACAGAACTAGGCGCTACCATCATCAGCAATGAACTGGAAATAGAACGCAACGGCAAAAAGTTTTTTCTGCACCATGGCGACGGCTTAGGCCCGGGCGACCAGTTTTATAAACTGCTGAAATGGTTTTTTAGAAGCAAAGTTTGCCAGTGGTTGTTTGCACGTTTACATCCGAATTTAGGTGTGGGTATTGCCACAAAATGGAGCCGGAAAAGCCGCATCATTAACGAAGAACAGGAAGAATCCAAAGCCGGGCAGCAGGAATGGCTGGTTGCTTTTTGTAAAGAAGTATTGAAAACGCGCTTTTACGATTACATGATTTTCGGTCACCGGCATTTGCCGTTGGATATCCCATTGGACGAACGCAGCCGGTACATTAACCTGGGCGAATGGATCCACCATAAAACCTATGCTGTTTTTAACGGTGAAAAATTGGTGTTGAAGTATTTTGAGAAAGAAGGGCAGCTTCTATAGAGCGATTAAGTATTTCTTGATGTGCCATTACTGGATCAGGCGCAGTAAAAATTAATCACCCAAAACACCTATTTTTGCACGATAAAAGAAGCATTACATCATCAAACTTAAACAAGATTCAGTTGGAGCAGCTTCCATCATCAAAATAAAACATGTTAGAGAAATTAGAAGCGATAAAACAGCGCTGGCAAAATGTAGAATCGGAGCTGAGCAACCCGGAAGTAACAAACGATATGAAGCGTTATGCACAGCTCAACCGGGAATATAAAGAGCTGGGCAAGGTGGTGGACGAATACAACATCTACCATAACATAGTCAGCAACATTGAAAGCAACCGGGAAATCCTGGACACAGAAAAAGACGAAGAATTTAAGGCGATGGCCAAAGCGGAGCTGGAGGGCCTTTTGGTGCAGAAGGAGGGACTGGAAGCAAAGATCAGGCTGATGCTGATCCCGAAAGACCCGGAAGACGCCAAGAACGCAATCCTGGAAATCCGCGGCGGAACGGGCGGTGATGAAGCTGCCTTATTTGCAGGGGACCTGTTCAGGATGTACACCCGCTTTTTTGAAAAAAAGGGCTGGCAATACGCTGTCGCCGATATTACCGAAGGCACGGCCGGCGGTTATAAAGAGGTGATCATTGAAGTAACCGGGGAAGATGTTTACGGTTTGTTGAAATACGAATCGGGCGTACACCGGGTGCAGCGTGTACCGGATACGGAAACGCAAGGCCGGGTGCATACTTCTGCTGCTTCGGTGGCTGTTTTGTCTGAGGCTGAAGAAGTAGATTTTTATTTGAATCCGGCTGATGTGGAGATGCAGACCTCGCGTTCCGGCGGTGCAGGCGGACAAAATGTAAACAAAGTAGAAACCAAAGTACAGTTGACGCATAAGCCATCGGGAATGGTGGTGGTATGCCAGATAGAGCGGTCGCAATTTGGTAACCGCGCGCGCGCAATGGAAATGTTGCGCAGTAAATTATACGACATTGAGCTGCAAAAGCACAACGGCGATATTGCTGCCAAGCGAAAAACAATGGTTTCTACCGGCGACCGGTCGGCTAAAATCCGTACCTACAATTATCCGCAAGGGCGGGTAACCGAGCACCGGATCGGTTTAACGATGTACAACCTGTCTGCAGTAATGGATGGTGACATACAGGAAATTATAGAAGCCTTACAGTTTGCGGAAAATGCAGAAAAGTTAAAAGAAGGAGCCACTGTTTAAATTTTTTTAGAAAACGTTGCAGTAACCAAAATCAAAGCTATATTTGCATCCTCAAACGGAGTGGTAGTTCAGCTGGTTAGAATGCCTGCCTGTCACGCAGGAGGTCGCGGGTTCGAGTCCCGTCCATTCCGCTGAAACATTTTCAAAGCATTAAAAGCCTTCAAATTCAATAATTTGCAGGCTTTTTTGCTTTTGGGGATATCCAAAATATCCAATAGTAAGTTGCGTGTTTCGTTGTGTCTTTTTTTTGAAAAAAGACTTACGGATCACGGTTTTAACTTATTAATTTTATAGGACACAAGAATTTTACTTTCAGTAGTGCTTATAGATGTATTAACAAAACACGGAATAAAAAGATCAACAACAGAAGCTACTGAAATCATAGAAAAAATCATCAAAACGAAAGATGAAATATTTTAAGGCAATTTTAAGCATTGTTTTAACCATTGCCCTAATTTGGGCATTACAAACCAAATTTGGCAGTCTTCCGTCCATCGGTAAGTTTCTAAACCCAGTCAGTGGTTTTTGGCAAAATGAAGAAAGCAAGGATTTGTTAAAGTCGGAATCTTTAAAGATCAATGGCCTACAGCAACCTGTTACCATTAAGTTTGATGAAAACCGCGTCCCTCATATTTTCGCAAAAAACGACCACGACCTGTACCTGGCACAAGGCTACATCACTGCCCGAGACCGATTATGGCAAATGGATATCCAGACACGCAGTGCATCAGGGAGATTGGCCGAAGTGGTAGGGCCGAAAGCATTGGATATCGACAGGTATCATCGCCGAATGGGAATGGTGTTTGGTGCCGAAAACACACTTCGGGGCATGATGAAAGATCCGGTGATACAAAATGTAATCAATGCCTATGCAGAAGGGGTAAACAGTTATATCCATGAGTTGAAGCCACGCTGCTATCCCCTTGAATTTAAGTTGCTGGATTACGCCCCGGAGGATTGGAAACCCATCAACTCCGCATTTTTACTTAAACTGATGTCGGAAACTTTGGCCGGAGGATCAGATCAGTTTTTGATGACCAGTACCTTAAAACATTTTGGCGCTTCGGTAACAAAAGACCTATTTCCTGATTATCCCTTCCGTGAAGAACCAATTATTCCGGTCGGGACTAAATGGGACTTTGAACCATTGCCTCTGCCCAAACCATCCAAAAGCTTTTTAAACCAGCAAAGCGATATAAAAACGGTAGGCAAAGTAGAAGGAATAGGCAGCAACAACTGGGTTGTTGCAGGCAATAAAACTGCAAGTGGTTACCCCATATTAGCCAACGACCCGCATCTTAACCTTACGTTGCCTTCTATCTGGTATCAGGTTCAGTTAGCGGCACCTGGGGTTAATGTATATGGTGTTTCGCTTCCCGGTGCGCCTTGTGTTGTCATCGGCTATAACAATAAAATAAGCTGGGGCGTAACCAATGTAGATGCCGATGTGCTGGACTGGTATCAGATCAAATTCAAAGATGCCTCAAAAAACGAGTATTGGTACAATAACCAATGGAAAAAAGTAAAAAGGCGTATTGAAGTGATCAATATCCGCGGGCAAAAACCGCTTTACGATACCGTGCTATATACACACCATGGCCCTGTTGTTTATGAAAATGCTGCAAAAAAACCTGCTGATTCCCATGAAAATATCCCTGTTGGTGATGCTTTAAGATGGATAGCGCATGATGAATCAGATGAGTTCAAGACTTTTTACTTACTAAACAGAGGTAAAAATTATGCAGATTACCGCAACGCTTTAACTTATTATACTGCCCCTGCCCAGAACTTCATATTTGCCAGTGCAGATAAGGACATAGCTATTACCCCCGATGGCAAATTTCCTTTAAAATATAAAGACCAGGGCAAGTTCATATTAGATGGCAGCAATCCGGAAGATGACTGGCACGGGTGGATACCGGCAGACCAAAACCCTACTGCTAAAAATCCAAAGCAGGGTTTTTTAAGTTCTGCCAATCAATCATCAACAAACCCAAGCTACCCGTATTATATCAACTGGCAGTTTGGCCCTTATGAACGGGGCAAACGTATCAATACCCGGCTTGAAGCCATGAAAAACGCCACAATTGACAGTATGCGTGTATTGCAAACGGACAATTATAGCATTTTTGCTCAGGACGTATTAGGAGAAATGTTAAAATATATCAATCCTGCTAAACTGGATGAGCATCAAAAACAGGCGTTAAATATTTTAAAGAAATGGAATAAGCGATTTGACCCCAGCGAAGTAGGTGCAAGTGTTTTTAACAGTTGGTGGGTTAACTTTTATAACCAGACCTGGCAGGACGAGTTCGGAAAACCGGAAGAAAACAATAACCTGAAAACGCCCAACCGTGACCGCACTGTCGAGCTATTGATAAAAGACCCAGGGTCAAAATGGTTTGACAACACCCATACACCAATAAAAGAGGATTGCAGGGATATTTTAAACCAAGCGTTTGCTAAAACAGTGGATCAATTGACAGCAAAATACGGCCGGCCAGGCACAAAATGGGAATGGGGCAACGTTAAAGAATCTTATATTAACCATTTAGCAAACATTCCTGGGTTAGGCATAGGCAGGTTTAAAGCAGGCGGAACCGGCTCAACAGTTAACGCATTAATAAACGGACATGGCCCGTCATGGCGAATGGTCGTACAAATGGGGCCGCAGGTAAAAGGGTATGGCATATTGCCAGGCGGCCAATCCGGCAACCCAGGTAGTTTCTTTTATGACAATATGGTTCAGACCTGGAAGGATGGCCGCTTAAACGAATTGCTATTCTTAAAAGCAGCAAATCAGCCCTCGTCCCGCGTTCAATCAACCCTAACTTTAACTACAAAATAACATGCTGTTTTTAATCATCTTTGTTGCATCACTTGCTATAAGTTTTGTTTCTGCCTGGTGGATGGCAGCAGTTATTGCTTTTGTTGCAGCAATTTATGCCGGTAAATCGGCAGGATATGCCTTTTGGTCCGGATTCTTCGCCCTATCCCTGGTATGGCTTCTGTTGGCTTTATTTAAAAGCATACCCAATAACCATCTGTTGGCCGGGCGGGTAGCTCAAATGGTGCATTTGCCAGGTTGGGTTTGGTTGCTTATTGTTACTGTAGTTATAGGCGGATTAGTTGGCGGCATGTCGTCTTTATCGGGCTTCCTGGTAAAACAGGCTCTTGTTAAAGAAAGCAGCAGATCATAAATTTGATGGCTTCAGTCGGTTACAAATCTATTGGCTTTTAGAGCCTGTTTAAATTTTGTTCAAGGTATTTTATATGCTTCTTTTATCACCTAAAAAACATTATTTAACGGTGGTCGGATTATTAATGGCTAATAGTCAAACACTAAATTTATGGTGCTAAAAGAAGCATTGGTAATTTTCCGATGTAAATTTAAACGGGTCCTAAGAATACTTTCTCCAATGATTTATAACGGTAAAGAAAACCTTCAAATTATTTTTGAGGCTGTTTGTCTGCCTTTTAATCAGGGAATAAGTAAACTTTGAAATATAAGGCTATCGCCTTTAAAGGCGTCAAAATCTACTAAATGATTGATGCCGTTTACTTTGGCTTTATCAGAGTGCTGCCAAAACCACCAGTTGGTTTTTAAGTGGACCTTTAATTGATCTTTATAATAATGGGCAATCCAAAAAGGGTAATCGTCAAAATATCCCATTAAGTAATCCTGATAAAAGCTGAGGCCCGAATAAATAATAGGTTTAGCTCTGGTCTTCAATTCCAGGTAATCCAAAAAATCTTTTAATTCTTTTCGCATTTGGGCAGGAGGGACGCCATCTAATTGTTCAATGTCAACTACCATTGGCAGGTCACCTTTTTCCAGGTTTACATTTTGTAAAAAAAAGCGTGCCTGCCACTTACCGCTTTTTTGGGGCCTGAAAAAGTGATAGGCACCGCAAACAATCCCAACCTTTGGTGCTTCGCGCCAGTTGCGCTTAAAATACGGGTCAACGGTTAGTAAACCCTCTGTTGCTTTAATAAAGGCAAAACGGATGCGCACATTGTCTTCCTGCATGGCCTTTACCTGGTGCCAGTCTATTTTTCCTTGAGCGTAGGACACATCAATGCCATGAATGCTGTATTTCTTAGGGATACTGATATCAAAACTTTTGTAAGTACGGTAATTTGGATCTTCTCCTATATCTCTAATCCACTGCCAGGTAGCAGTAAATGTTTTTACAACATAGCCATAATAAAAAGGCGAAAGCAGGATCAGTAATATTCCGGCAAGAATAATTTTCCATGCAAAACGGAAGCCTTGGTTTTTATTTCCCTTCTTTTTAGCAGCGGCCTTTTTCTTTACAGCAGCTTTTCTTCTGACTGGTGGTTTTTGGATTGCCGGGAGCTTTTTATTTGAAGTAGTCACAAATTGTAAAACTAATAGAATTAATTAAATTAATTGATATGGGGATTAATACAGTACAAAGGGTTCTTAACTAATTGATTACTTGAAGTAGGGTATTGCTAAATTGCGGAAACTGAGCCAATTTTTTGTTTGTGTTTGTTGCTTTTGTCATTCTTTATAGGCACTGTTTGTCCCTTTGCCCCGCCTTTTTCTTTGCCCTGTTTGTTTTTTTGGGAAATAATTGAAAAGCGGATAGGTGTTTGGCCCTTCTGTGCCGACTTACATATATATTGCCATAGATGCGGCAGTGTTTTTAATGAAGGGCACAGGGTTTGACAAATTGCTTGACTGGTATTTAAAAGGCCGTTTGAAAGCGGAAGAAAGGCAGAGGGTGGAAAACTGGCTGGATCATTTGGCGGGTATCGAGCCTTTTGACGGTTTGTCCGAAAATGAACAGGCCGATATCGGGGCAAATATTTACAAACATTTGTCCGAAAGGGCAAGGGTTGCCAAAAGGCCCGCACGGTTACCGCCAGTTGTCCGGCTGAGGCCATTGTTGAAGATGGCTTCCTGTATCGCATTGTTTGGTGCATTGGTATTTGGTTTCCGTGTGCGGCTAAAAGAACTGTTCAATATCGGGCAATACACTTTGATTGCCAATGTCAAGGGGCACATTACCAAAAGAATTCTTACAGACGGCAGTATTGTTTGGCTGAAAGGGGACAGCAAGCTACATTTCCCGGTGAGGTTTAAAGACAGTTTGCGCGAGGTCGGGCTGGAAGGAGAGGCCTTGTTTGAAGTGGCCAAAGATGCGGCACATCCTTTTGTCATCCATTGCGGGACATTGACTACGCGTGTTTTGGGCACCAGTTTCAATATCAGGCAAAACCATGATCAGACAGAAGTGGACGTTTTGACCGGCCGTGTTTATTTGAGTTCTGAAAATACCAATACCATTGCTTTGCTGCCTTACCAAAAAGGATTGTATTACAGACATAAAAAAACACTGGTAAAAGAAGCACGGCCAGCATTACAGATTGCCGACCTGACGAAAGGGACCGAATACGATATGCTTTTTAACGATGTCCCTTTGGCAGAAGTGGTCCAACGGATTGAGGACAAGTTTGAGGTAAACATTAAGGTAGAAGGCCGGGAATTAAACAGTGAATTAGTAACTGCCGATTTCACAGACCAGTCTTTAAACAATACCCTAAATATGGTTTGCGAGGCACTCGGCCTGGGCTACGGGTTTAAAGGGCAACTGATTTTATTAAAAGAAAAAGCACATCGACTAAAATAAATGCGGCAGCACTGAACATTTGACCACGCCTATGAATAAATAAAAACGCTCTTTAAAACAAGTAGGTCGTTGCAGCCCCCTGCTTTAAAAACACTTAAAACTATGATTGGCCCGTTTGGCGGGCAATGGACAGCTTTGTCCAATTACAACCAGGAAATCAACAAAACCTATCAAATGTATGCAAAAAAGCAATGAAAAGAATGCCCTCCTGATCAAGATCATGCGCTCATCGGTTTTACAGGCCCTCACGGTAATTATACTTTCGGGCATGGCTTGTGCGCGGCCTGACTTTGCCCAAAATGTTTTAAACAAAAGGATCACCCTTAACCTTAAAAATGTTGCCCTAAAAGAAGCATTGGACAATATCAGGGACAAAGCCGATGTGAAATTTGTTTACAGCTCGAGCCTGGTCCCTCTGGGGCATCAGGTAAGCGTGCAGGCTAACCAGGAAAAGCTGGGCGTTGTTTTAAATGGTCTGCTGGCAGGGCTTAAAGTGGTTTATACGGTAAACGATCAAAGCGGGTACATTGTCCTGAAGAAAAATGGGGACTTGCCCACCACGAACATTTTGCCTGGCGATTATGATTTGTTCCCTGATGTGCAGGAGCGCACCATTACCGGAAAGGTCACTTCCAAATTGGATGGTTCTGCATTGCCAGGGGTAAGTGTAATCATTAAAGGAACCAATAAAGGTACGGTCACTGATATGGACGGCAAATACAAAATCACTGTTCCCGGGGATGCAGGTACGTTAGTTTTTACATACATCAGTTTTCAGACACAGGAAGTCGTTGTATGGCTTCCGGAGTAGATGCTCTGTACCTATAGAAAACGGGATAATATTGCCAAAGGTGGTATTTCTGGATAACTGCTTAGCGGAATCACAAATATTCAATTACTTCTTCAGGGCGAAATAGCTATTGGCAGGCCTTGAGAGGGTGGTCGTTTTTTATTTGTCGTTCAGTTTCATTTCCAACAAAGCCAAATTCAGATTTCGATGCTGAGTTGGCAATTCAGTTGTATTTGATGTTTTGTAGTTTTCAATAAACTCAAATCCAAATAATTTGTAGTAGTCAATAATTTTTTTATTGTCTGCCCAAGTGTCCATTCTCACAAACTTTAAGTTGTTTTGTCCGGCAAGTTGCTTAGCCCAATTCAAAACTTTTTCAAACTGCTTTTGCCCTCTAAATTTTGGATTTACAACAATTCTATGCAAATAAATGGCGTCATCCTGGTCTCTGTCACGCCAAATAAAAGGGTCATTATAGTGGATGGTAAAAATGCATACAATGTCATTTCCTCTCAGAATTTTATATTGAAGTCGCTTTTCAATGTCCTTTTCTAATACTGCTTTATCAATATTATCCCAAACTCTATAGCCATTTTTTCCCTGCAATTCCATTGCTTGTTCAAAAAGGTAAAAAATTATGTCTAAGTCGTCTTTTGTCGTGTTGACAATTTTTATTTCGTCAGCTTTGTCTGCTTGCATGTTGATGAATCGATGTCTAAATCCCCTTATTCGTGATGTCGCTTTACAATGGCCGTTAACATGCCTTTTTATAATTTATTATAACGGCTTCTAATTCTATTCCTTAGTACAAAGCCGTACTATTTTATTGTCCTGATTAAATTCCATGTGTATTTATGCTTGTGCTGTTTCTTTACTGTTTATTGTGTCTTCTTACCGCGTATCTCTCTTTTTAGCTTCCAAAGATTGAATTTCAAAGAAACAAATTGCATTTCATATTCTTAAACGCTTTTGAATGAAAGTCCCTTTTCTTGTAATGCTTTTTTTAGCTTTGGAATCGGGATGATTAATTTCACAACGAACAACCCTTCGTTAAAATATTATCACACTGCAATTAGCTTATTGTACTTATTGCGATACTCGGCTGGGGAAAGTCCGGTTACTTTCTTAAATACCATTCTAAATCCTTTTGTATCTGTATACCCCACATCATACATCACCTCATTTATATTCTTTCGGCTGCTTTCAAAATCTTTTTTGGCTGCCTCTATTTTTACACGTTGTATATATTCAATTATTGTATTGCTTGTAGCCTGTTTAAAACGTCGTTCCAGGCTGCGGCGACTTACGGCCAGCATGTGAGCTAACTGGTCAACCGTGATTTTTTCCTGGAAATTACTTTCTATAAACGCTTGTGCTTTTTTACTGCCTCGTCCTCGTGCTCTTTTTGTCCCTGGAAAATAATAAAGGGCGACTGACTGGTGCAGAGATACGACCTAAATTTTAAACACGCCCTTAATGGCAGAAAAATTATCTTTGATAAAAAATGCGCTCGGGCCGGTCAATCTTTAAACTAACATTATCATGCCTCATGACTTCATGATATATATAATAAAATATGGTTATCTGGCTATTTTTTTATTTGTATTCCTTCAAGGCCTTGGTATCCCAATCCCCGTTCCAAATGAATTGGTGCTGGTGTTTTCCGGATACCTCTCCTTTACACACCAAATTCGTTTTGCTTTGGTGCTTTTGACCGCAATTACTGCCGATTTTTTGTCTGCAACCGCTCTTTATTTTGTTTTCTATTTTTTCGCGTCCTACATTATCGAACACAAACCCAAATGGCTTCCAATATCAACAGCAACGCTTTACAAATTAAAAACAAGGGCTTCTAATAAAGGCTTATGGTCAACTTTTTTGGGTCGGCTTTTGCCATTTATCAAGTTATATATAACCATTAAGGCTGGAATGACACAACTTAAACCAAGAATATTTTTGCCAATTGCCTTTCTCTCTGCAATATTAGGCTGCTGCATATTTGTCTATATCGGCTTTTTCTTAGGACCCTACTGGCTTAATTTTTTGAGCTACTTTAATACAGTAAAAAGTATAGCCATTCCTGTAGTTTTAGCCCTTGTTCTGATTTTAGGTATCCGTTATTACAGAAAGCGTTATAAGCCTAAAGATCTGGACCAAAAATATGATTAGTGAAAACGTTTTGTGGACAAAAACCAACCCTAATTAGTTTATTAGAAAAGAATCCCTTGAGCATAAGGAGCGTTAGCAGAAAGGGAAACTGCCAGGACAATGCAGTTGAATAGATGTTCCCGGAAGAATTTGGAACAAACTTAAACAAACCAATTAATGTAGCCTTTACGGTTGTGCTGTTTTACTTGCAGCCAGAGGATAACCTTTACTGCTCCAATTTACTTTTAGGTTCATGGACAAATTGAGCACCTTTACGTTTATAAAACCTGCTTTTTGTAATTCTGAAAAGGCCGGCCGGACGTTGGGGCATTTTGTAAACGGGCAGCAGCCGCAATAAATAACAATAGCTGTGTTTTTGGGCAATAAGTGTACAGCGCTATTTAACTTTTTCAGGTTTTCTGTTTCACTGACTGCTCCAATGTGTATAGCATCTTTGATATCGGCAACAGCGCCAATATTTAGTATTAAGGGTTTATTGGTTTTGGAATCCAGGATGATGTAAGCCAATGCTGAAGGATCCATCAGCTGGTTTTCCGTCCAGGGATTGCCCGTTCCCAGTGCAGGCATAGTAACTGGCGAGGTTTGTGCTTTGGTTGTGGAGCAGACCAGGCTTGTAATTAAAAAACTTATCAGTGCAGCCAATGCAATTTTTTTCATGCTAAAAGAAGTATTTGGATATTACGGTACAAAGATCAGTTTTATAACGGATAGAAAACCAAATAATTACAATCCTTAAATAAGGGAAATCAAATCTTGTCCATCCCGTTCTTTAAGCCATCCGAAAGGTGTAAAATACTGGTTTAAAAAACCTTGTTCCTGCAAAAACGTCTCAAAATCCCTGATGCCGTTTTGTGCTACAGCCACCAGCAAACCCCCGCTTGTTTGCGGATCGGCCAGTACCTGTTTTTGCCTATTGGTTAATTGGCCAACTTTGTGGCCGTAACTGTTCCAGTTGCGCTGCGTTCCTCCGGGGATACAATTTTGATCCAGATAATACTGCAAAGACGGGATCACCGGAACTTTATCAAAATCAATAACTGCCGATAAGCCGCTGCCTTCGCACATTTCTGACAAGTGGCCAAGCAGGCCAAATCCGGTTACATCCGTCATTGCTTTAACGCTGTCCAGTTTGCCAAATGCTTCACCCAATTTATTCAGCGTAACCATACTTTCCAGGGCAATTGCTGCATCTTCCGGAAGCAGGATTCCCCGTTTTTGCGCGGTTGACAAAATACCGGTACCCAAAGCCTTGGTCAGGTACAACTGGCAGCCAGCAGTAGCAGTAGAGTTTTGTTTAAGTTGGCTGATATTTACCAAACCATTAACGGCTAAACCAAAAACCGGCTCTGGGCAGTCAATACTGTGTCCTCCGGCAAGTGTAATTCCTGCTTCGGCACAAATTGCCCTTGATCCTTCCAGCACTTGCTGTGCCATTTCAAGTGGAAGCTTATCGACAGGCCATCCCAATATTGCGATTGCCAGAACCGGTTTTCCACCCATCGCATATACATCACTAATGGCATTGGCCGAAGCAATCCGTCCGAAATCAAAAGGATCGTCCACAATCGGCATAAAAAAATCAGTGGTGGAAATGAGTGCGGTGCCATTGCCGAGGTCGAATACGGCAGCATCATCGCGCTTGTCATTACCAACAAGCAAGCGTGCATCTGGCGGACTGACAAAAGGGCTGTGCAGTATTTTGTCCAATAACGCAGGACTGATCTTGCAGCCACAACCGGCACCATGGGAATATTGGGTGAGTTTTATTTCTTTTAAATCCATTTTATCAAACGGTTTCTTTTGCCAATGCTTCTTTTATTGCCGCAAAATCTAAAATCTGTTTTGCGTTTAAAGCCGTATCCGTGCTGTTTATATCGAGGGAAAAAACCTTTTCCTTATTCCGTTTGGTTAATCCGGTACGATAAGTTTTGTCATAATAAACCAATACCAGGCTTATAAAGTCTGCCATGCGGCCTTCATGGATAGCAGCAATGGCCTGCCCGGTTTGTTCCGGGCCTAACCGCTTCCAGATCCGCTGGGTACATTCAATTAAAAACCCCCGGTCAAGCCCTCCGTATTCCTGCACCAGATTAGCAATGCGCTGCCCGGGTTCAACTTTTATGTCGATTAAACCAGCATTCCGCATCTGATGCCAGAAAGGGTTCGGGATGGAACGTTTACCAATGGTTAAACTTTCATCTTCCACCCAAATTTTGCGGCCTTTTTCTAATGAAAACAATTCTAAAGCCAGATTATTTTCAAACTGTTCCTGCGTGGGTTGTACCAGCTTCCCGAGCGTACCGTAAGAAGAACCCTGATGCCGGGCAATTTCTTCCAAGTCGATTACCTGTTCGCCAAGCGATTTCAGCCGATGCAGTATCCTGGTTTTGCCAGAGCCGGTCATGCCACCTAAAATACAAAGCTGATAACTGGCTTCAAATTGCTGCAACACCCACCTCCGAAATTTTTTATAGCCGCCTTCTATTATATAAACCTCGAACCCATAAAGATTAAGTGCCCAAGCCATCGCGCTGCTGCGCATTCCCCCGCGCCAGCAATGTACGGCAATTTTTTTTTGCGGGGCAATTTCCAGTGCTTCCCGGATAAAGCCCGACCATTTATTGCCCGTGAGGTCAAAACCCAAAAGAATAGCTTCTTCCCTTCCAACCTGCTTGTAAGTGGTGCCAACTTTTGCCCGTTCTTCATTGTTAAATAAGGGAAGGTTGAATGCCCCTGGTACGCGGCCATGCTGGAATTCCGCCGGTGTCCGGACATCTGCCAGGGGAACGGGCTCTGGTAACCTGTTGAAATCGATGATGGAAATTGAGTGGATCATTTTCTGCTTTACAGCTAATCAACAAAGGTTATGATAAAGATCCTTTCTTTAAAATCAGACATTGGTTTAACAGTTTTGGTGATATATCAGCTATTGCAAAGTAGCCGGACTGCCTGGACGAATTGGGTGCATCAGGCGAAGGAGCGCACAGGGCAGCTGAAACCATCAGCTTAAAGAGTATCCTTTCCTGATTCAGCGTCGGCCGTTTTTATTTACCGTTTTACTCAATAGTAGTTAATGATGGACATGGAATTGAAAGGCCGGCCAACAAACCGGATAGGGAAAAACGGATTGTGTTTGCTGATTTTAATTGCTACAGGTTTTGTACGAATAATTATCATTTTAATTTAGGGAAGATATTGAGAGTGGGGCTATCCCCGGTACTGCGTAGGGTTCGATTGGAAGCGTTGCCCTGGGCAACGATGGCTAATGCTTCTTTTACCAGGTAAAAATCTTTACCAAACCCGGTCTTTAACCACTTCGCAAAAAGTTTGGAACAAGTTCATCCTTCTGGAAAAAAGGGAAATCGTTTCTGCACTGGCAGCATGAAAGGCGCGCAGATGTTCCAGTTCATAATTGATGCCCAGCATCAAAGCTAAAATTACGGGCACTAAAAGCAGCAGAAAAGGGTTGGAGTTGATGATGAAGTTTTTCATGTTCGGTCAGTTTGATGAACCAAAGAAAAAACTAATCCAGAAGCCGTTAAAAGCCTATTAGGCGAATCCGCATGAAAAATCGGTGAACAGCATTTATTTACCGACGAAATTTTTTACCGGAAGAAGAAAATTTGAGTTAAACAGCTTGCCCCAACGCTTCTTTGATCACCCTTTCTGTATGCCCGACTAAAACTTCTACCGGTTGCTCTTCCGGTTCTATCGGTTTCAGCACTTCAAAACTCAATTTTAAAAATATACCTAAGGGGAAAGTACCGTAGCGAACCATCTTCCAGGAATTACGAATGACGATGGGAACCAACAATGCTTCCGGGCATTTTTTAAGTAAAGTGGCAATTCCTCCAATCTGAAAACCTTTGACCAAGCCGTCTTTTGATCGTGTCCCTTCGGGGAAAATGACCGCCGACCATTTATTGTTTTTCATCCGCAGGCCTAATTCCGACATTTCGGCAAGTGCCTGCCTACGGTCGCTACGGTCGATATTGGCACCGCCGCCATGTTTTAAGTTGTAGGAAATGGAAGGAATGCCTTTAGTCAGTTCGATTTTAGAAATAAATTTAGCATGATAATCCCGCAGGGACCAGATCAACGGCGCAATATCATACAAACTCTGATGGTTGGCAATGAAAATGACCGGACGGTTTTCGGATAGATTAAAATGATTGATAAACTTAACCGAATTTCCGAGCAGATAATAAGTAGAAACCAAACAAAGGTTCATGATATCTACCACAAACTTATGCGCTTTATAGCCAAAAAAGCGAAAAGCAATCCATTGCAAGGGATGAAAGACAAGCAGGAAAAAAGTGAACGCAATATAATGCAGCGGTGTTAAAAAATAACTTAACAATTTCTTCATGATAAAAGAAGCATTAAATTTTATTCGGGCAATAGGTTTTCTGCCAATAGGATGTGTACTTTCAATACAGCAGCAACCGTAATGGCATCGGTAATTTCGCCTTTGCAAACCATCTGGTAAACTTCCTCAAACGGCAGTTTACGAATTACCAATTGTTCGGTTTCTTCCGGTTCTGCTTCAAATTGTTCCAGGTTTTGGGCGAGATAAATGATCGCTTCTTCATCACAAACCGAATTAGAAAGATACATGCGCTGGATTTCCGTCCATTTTCCAGCTTTTAAACCTGTTTCTTCCAGCAGTTCCCGCTTGGCCGAATCTAAAGGCTCACCTGCTAATGGTCCGCCGCCTTCCGGAATTTCCCAGCTATATTGGTTTAAGGGGAAACGATATTGGCCAACCAGATAAGTATTTCCGTTTTCATCCAGCGGTAAAACACCTATTGCTTTATTTTTGAAATGGACTTTACCATAAATGCCATGGTTGCCGGAAGGGTTGATTACCTGAAATTCGGTTATATTGATCCATGGGTTATCATAAATATTTTTTTTGGAATTGACCTTCCAGGGGTTTTCTTCGGATTGCATGCTGATAAAAGTAGTAAAATAAATAGTCGTGATTTATGCTGAGGCAGCTTTTCGGTATTCCGGTACGTTAACCAGTACAATCCCAACCAAAATAATTGCCAGCCCTGCCAACTGCCCTTTTACTAAATGTTCACTGGCAAATATCCAACCTAAAAACACCGCCACCACAGGGTTTACATAAGTGTGTGTGCTTACTAATGCCGGCGGCCTTTTTGTCATTAACCAAACAAACGAAAGATAAGCAATCAATGATCCGAAAACGATCAGAAACAAAAGGCCCAGCCAGGATTCAACAGGAACATTTGTAAACGAGAAATGGGTAGATTCCCCTGTAAAAAAAGCAATTAAACCACTCACTACTGCGGCGGCAAGCAATTGAATGCTGCTGTTCATCACAACAGAACTGCCGCCTTTATTGTTGCTGATGATCAGGGAACCCAAAACCCACCAAACCGCGCTCAATAAAACAACTAAAGTAGCAACGAGTGCGATACCAGAGCTATTGACTTGTACCTGACCTGATTTTAAAAAGAGAAAAATACCGACAAAGCCAATAATCAATCCTGATAATATGAATTTATCGGAGAAATAGATTGTCCAGCGTTTTCTGTCCAGTAATAAAAACCACAAAGGTTCTGTAGCGATCAGGATAGCTGCCTGCCCTGAGGTGATGTATTGTTCGGACCAGGCAATCATTCCTGTGCCGCCAACCAGCATCAGTATTCCGCTAACTGCAAGTTTACCCATTGTTTTTACCGGCGGGAATTTTTCGCCTTTTATTTTGCAATAGGCCAATAAAATCAACCCGGCCATCAGGTAACGTAACCCAACCAAAATAAAAGGAGGGAAACCTTTTATACCGAAAGCTACAGCGAGGTAAGTAGAACCCCAGATGATATAGATGTTAAAAAAGGCAAATATCAGCAGGAAGCGCTGCATCAAAGGATTGTTTTTCATTCCCGTGTATTAATTTTCATGATGCGGTTTTATGTTTTAACAGCACTATGAAAATAATAGTGGTAAAAGAAGCATTTGGTTTATAAACCAAATGCTTCTTTTACCTGCTCTAAATAATCCAATTTCTCCCAGGTAAAAAGTTCAACTTCTATTTTGGTTTCTTCGCCATTTGGAGTGAAAAAGGATTTGGTAACCACTTGAGGGGCTTTACCAAAATGCCCGTAAGCTGCAGTTTCAGAATAAATGGGTTTGCGTAATTTGAAACGGGTTTCGATGGCGTAAGGCGTCATGTCAAAAATGTCAGAAACCTTTTGTGCAATTTCCCCATCGTGCATTTCTACCTGAGCCGTCCCGTAGGTGTTCACATAAATCCCCATGGGTTGGGCAATGCCAATCGCGTATGAAACCTGAACTAAAACCTCGTTGCAAACACCGGCAGCAACTAAATTTTTGGCAATGTGGCGTGTGGCATAAGCCGCAGAACGATCTACTTTAGAAGGGTCTTTCCCGGAAAAAGCACCACCGCCATGTGCGCCTTTGCCGCCATAAGTGTCCACAATGATTTTCCGGCCGGTCAGCCCGGTATCGCCATGGGGGCCGCCGATTACGAATTTGCCCGTTGGGTTGATATGGTATTTAATATCCTCGTTAAAAAAATGGCTGTATTTAGGATACTTTGCTTTTACACGGGGAATAAGAACAGTTATTATATCTTCCCTGATTTTTGCCAGCATGGCTTTTTCTTCGTCAAAATCATCGTGTTGGGTAGAAATAACAATTGCATCAATGCGGATGGGCTGGTTGTCATCATCGTATTCCAGTGTTACCTGAGATTTTGCATCGGGTCGCAAATACTGTATTTCGGTGTTTTCCCTGCGGATACTTGCCAGTTCAATCAACAAAGCATGGGCAATATCAAGGGTAAGCGGCATGTAATTATCGGTTTCGATGGTGGCATAACCAAACATCATCCCCTGGTCGCCGGCACCTTGCAGCTGTTTGTTCTCCCGGTCAACCCCCTGGTTAATATCCGGCGATTGTTCGTGGATGGCTGACAGCACGCCGCATGAATTACCGTCAAACATATATGTTCCTTTTGTATAACCAATTTTATTGATCACATCGCGGGCAATTTTTTGTACGTCTAAGTAAGCTTTTGATTTTACTTCTCCAGCCAAAAAAACCTGGCCCGTGGTTACCAATGTTTCGCAGGCTACTTTAGAATCGGGGTCGAAGGCCAGGAAATTATCAATGAGTGCATCCGAAATCTGGTCGGCAACTTTATCAGGATGTCCTTCTGAAACAGACTCTGATGTAAATAAATATGACATAGCTATTTTTAAAAAAACGTAAATAAATACTAAATAGCTGATCAGGACTGCAAGCGCGAAAAAGGAACAAAACATTTTTAGCACTTTTTTTTACGTGGTTGCAATCAATACAAATCAGTCCACTTAACAGGCAGCAAAATTAAAACATTTTTATAAATACCGAAATTGCAGTTTGATTTGTTTTTGTAGATTTATATACTGTTTTTAGCACACCAAAATCAGTGTTTGAACAGGATATTGTTATAAGTATAATTTCACACATATACTGTTTTTAGCACATAAAAATCTGTGTTTGAACAGGAAAACCGATCAGGGATAATTGCGTTAAGGTATTTAACCTTAATCAGTATAATGATAAAGGGTACTTAAAAAGATTTTAGGCAGGTAAAAACAGCATGGCAAATCAAATTGTTGCTAATACATTTACATCAATTGAGCAAGAAAAATAAAAATGTTTCGGGGGTGGTTTTTTCTACCGACCCTGATTTTAAATTCCAGCAGGAAAATAACCTGGCAGAAGAAACACTGCCAGTGCAACAGCAGCAGCTTAAAATTTTTCTAGACCGTAAATCAGGCGGTAAATTAGTAACCCGCGTCGCAGAATTCAGAGGCAGCGAACTCGATTTAGAAAATTTGGGCAAAAAACTAAAAACAAAATGCGGTGTAGGCGGTGCTGTAAAAGACGGGGAAATACTGATCCAGGGAAATTTCCGTGATAAAGTACTGCAAATCTTAATGAATGATAATTATAAAGCAAAAATAGCCGGAGGGTAGGTAAGTTTTTTTACGATAACATTAACGGTGCATTTTTTACACTTAATACTTGCATTATTTAAATAAATTCATTTTAATTGTATAAAATAATTTATAACCAATACTAATTTTTATGTCAGATAGTTTTTTAATCATAATTTTAAAAAAAACAAATTTTTTGTCAGTCGTGGTTAAATAATTATTAACATATCACTTTGTTCTTTTTTTAACTATTGTAAAACTTTAAATTTGTTATTGCATTGTTGAAACATCACTAATAAACCCTATATTTAAAAACTAAAATCTAACTAAAACTAAACAAACTAAAAAAAATGGCAACTACTCCACCAAAACCAACAACGGCAACAGTAAAAAAAGAAGGCTCAGGTTCATCGAGCGTTTTTGCATCCTTAGTAATTCCAATTGCATTTATAGTAGCTATATTGATATTCATGTTTATTTTAGGTGATCCAAGCCATTATAAAGGCGGGGATGTTGCAGACGGAGCGCCAACAGACTATTTTGGAACAGTACATAAAGGTGGGCCAATTGTTCCCGTGTTGATGACATTCTTATTATGTGTGATTATTTTCTCTATCGAACGGTTTGTCGTAATTGGTAAAGCGGCCGGTTCTGGCAATGTGGACGCTTTTATCAAAAAAGTACAGGCTTATTTAAATGCCGGAAATATTGAAGCTGCAAGTGCAGAGTGTGATAAACAAAAAGGATCAGTTGCAAACGTGATCAAATCAGGTTTGAAAAAATACCGTGAAATGGAATCGGAAACCTCTATGGACGTGGATCAGAAATGTCTCGCTATCCAGAAAGACATTGAAGAAGCAACTTCTTTGGAGATGCCTATGCTGGAGCAAAACCTGACCATTATTGCAACTTTGGTATCTATTGGTACATTAACTGGTTTGCTGGGCACAGTAACAGGTATGATCAGGGCATTCGCTGCATTGGCAACATCAGGGGCCCCCAATCAAGCTGCGCTCGCAACGGGTATTTCTGAAGCTTTAATTAACACGGCCCTTGGTATCTTTACATCAGCTTTAGCTGTTGTTGCTTACAACTACTTTACTTCTAAGATTGATACTTTAACCTATGCTATTGATGAAACAGGTTTCAGTATCGTTCAAACTTACGCAGCATCACATAAAAATAGGGGTGTGTAACCATCCTTCCTTTATTATTGTTTATTGAAATATTTAGGTGTGCAATATTTGTCCTCTATATAAGTAACATAATTAATTAAAAGCATATATGCCAAGAGCTCATATAAAAAGAAAAAGTACGGCAATTGATATGACGGCAATGTGCGACGTTGCTTTCCTTTTGCTTACATTTTTCATTCTAACTTCTAAATTTAAAACAGAAGATCCTGTTCCGGTAGATATTCCCGGTTCTTCTGTCACCATCAAGGTACCAGATGATGTGGCGACTTTAACTATCGGACAAGGCAAGGTTTTTTTTGGTATGGAAGGGGAAGCAGTACGCAGGCAAACGCTGGAAAGCGTAGGTCAGAAGTATAACATGACTTTCACCCCTGCTGAAAAAGCAGTGTTTGAAACATTGCCTACATTTGGTGTTCCTGTAGGTAGTTTAAAACAGTACCTTGACATGGACAATGAAAAGCGTAAGGAAATTAAACAACCAGGAATTCCAACTGATTCTGTAAGTAACGAATTGTCCAACTGGATTATTGAAGCACGCCGTTCGGCAAAAGCACTTGTAAATAAGGAATTAAGGATTAGTATCAAGGGGGATAGTAAGGAAGAATATCCTACTATTAAAAAAGTGATCGACATATTACAAAAGCAAAAAGTAAATAAATTCAGTCTAATTACTTCAATGCGGGCTGTAAACTAATTAAATTAAAAGAAAATGGCAGAATTAGATACCTCCGGGGGTGGCAAGAAAAGCGGGGGCAAAGTAAGGAGTAAAAAAGCATCCACCCGTGTTGATTTAACAGCCATGGTAGATCTGGCTTTCCTGCTGATCACATTTTTTATGCTTACTACAACCTTAGCTAAACCACAGGCAATGGATTTAGCTATGCCGGACAAGGATGAAAAATTGAAGGACCAAAAACCGGTTCCCGCTTCGCGCACAATGACCGTACTGCTCGGCAGTAAAGATAAGCTGGAGTGGTTTGTGGGAGAACCTGGAAAAGTAGCCCCTACTACCGCAAATTACGGGAAAAATGGTATTCGAAAGGCTTTAATTGATAATTATAAGCGTATTAAGCAGGAATCAGGCGGCAAGGAAATGATTGTAATAATTAAGCCATCAGATAAATCAAACTACAAAAATGTGGTTGATATATTAGATGAACTAAAAATAGCAAATCTCCAAATTTATGCTATTGGCGATATCCTTCCAAATGAAATTGATTTATTAAAACGAGATGGATTGTATTAATTCAAGTAATAAAAGAAGCATTATAACCGTTAAATTATACAATTAAACTTTAAACAGTCATGGCAAGATTAGATATATTGGATCCGGAATGGATTGAGGTTGTTTTTAGTGGTCGTAACAAGGCTTACGGAGCTTATGTGCTACGTAAGGAAAATGCAAGAACTTCTGTAAGGGCTTTAGTAATAGCCTGTATTTTATTTGTTCTTGCTATTTCAATGCCGACTATTATCAACAAAATAAAAGGCTTTATTCCAAAAGCGGATGAGAAAGTCAAAATCCAGGACGTGGTTTTAACCCCACCACCGCCCATTGATGCAACTAAACCACCGCCGCCGCCACCTGTTGTAGAACCGCCCAAACCAAAAGTTGATCAGGTTCGTTTTCCACCTTTGGTTGTAAAACCGGATAACCAAGTACCTGAAAAAGACCCGCCAACTGTAAAAGAACTGGAAGTTAAAGATCCTGGACAAAAAGATCAAAAAGGCGATCCTAACCAGGATATTCGTATTGATGAAGCAGTAGGCAATGCTGATATTAAGCAAAAAGTAGTAGAAGAAAGCAATGACCCGGTTAGTTTTGCAGCAGTAGAAGTACTGCCAAAATTTCCAGGTGGTGAGGCAGCTTTTGGTGCTTATTTAAGTAAGACTATCCGTTATCCGCCTGTAGCCAAGGAAAACAATACACAAGGCCGAGTTATCGTATCCTTTGTAGTGGAGAAAAACGGTAAACTGACTGATATAAAAGTTGTCCGTGATATTGGCGGAGGCTGTGGGGAAGAAGCTATCCGTGTTTTGTCTAAATCACCGGCATGGTCACCAGGTATTCAAAATGGTAAACCTGTGCGTGTAGCTTATACAATGCCTATTAACTTTACGCTTGCAGGGGAGTAACAACAGTTACGATGTTCAATAGATTTAATTTAAAACAGAAACCGCCCAAAGAGCGGTTTCTGCTTATTTTAGGGCTGGTTACATTTATTTGTTTTTTTGGTCTGGGATTGATGCTTATGTTTTGGAACAGACTTCCGTTAAATATGGGTTCAACTCAAAGATATTTGTTTGGGTCTGTAGTTATTGTTTATTCACTTATCCGTTTTTCAAGATTATTTACTCAAAGATGAAATTGAAAAGTTTTGGTTTTTTTAATGCTTTATTGATATTGTTCAGTATCATTACTTCTTGTAATAATACTAATAATACTACGGATCAATTTACCTCAGGTAATTATGAGTTTGTATTTGATGAATCGCTTTCCCCAATATTAGATCAGGAACTGTATGTGTTTAAGTCTATTTATCCGGATGCAAAACCTGATGTTCTTTACAGGCCGGAAAACAAAATATTAGATTTAATATTAAACAACAAAGCACGGTTTGCAGTAATGGGGCGTACATTAAACCCGGATGAAGTTAAATTATTAACTAACAGGAACCTGCCTCCTCAAATTAATAAAGTAGCCGATGATGCAATAACACTGATTGTGTCCAGAACTGCCCCTGATTCAGTAATGTTATTATCAGAAGTAAAAAACTTATTTAGCAAAAATACTAAAAGTGATAAAAGCCTCGTTTTTGATAGTCCAAACTCAAGTATAATTAATTATTTAAAAAAGTTATCAGGAGTAAATCAATCGGAACAAAAAAATGTATATGCCCTTAAAAGTAGTAAAGAAGTAATAAAATATGTTGCTGAACATCAAAATGCTATTGGTTTTATTAGTTATAGCTGGCTAACAGAACCAGATGCAGATTATGCAGCAGCAGTTCAAAAAATCAATGTGGTGGGAATAAAGGATGAAAATGCTAAAAGTGGTGTTTATTTTAAACCATCACAATCAACTTTAGCTCTAAAGCAATATCCGTTAAGTAGGACTATATATGTTGTAGATTGTACAGGAAAAGTAGGTTTAGGTACGGGTTTTGCTTCATTTTTACAAAGTGAAAGAGGGCAAAAAATCGTTTTAAGATCAGGTTTGTTGCCGGATTCTTTACCTACAAGGGATATAAATATTAAAAAAGAATTATAAACTTAGAATTTTAACTATGAAGATGATCAATAAAGCAGCAATGACCATTTCCGGTTTAGCAATGTTAAGTTCTTCCGTTTTTGCGCAAAGTTTGGCCGATGCCAAAAAAGCATTGGACGCAGAACAATACCAGAAGGCTGAAACAATGCTGAAAAACCTAACACAAACACAAGCTACCAATGCCGAAAATTATTTTTATTTAGGCTGGCTTTATATAAAAACAGATTATCCTGATTCTGCGAAAGCTACTTTTACCCGCGGAATCAGTGCAAATCCAAAGTCGGCTTTAAATTATGCAGGTTTAGGCGCTGTGGACCGGTTGGATAAAAACGCAGCCTCTGCAAAATCAAATTTTGATAAAGCAACTGCTGCAATTGATAAAAAGGATACCGAACCTTATGTGTATATTGGCAAAGCTTATTTGTTAGCCCCTAACCCGGATGCAAATGCTGCTATTCAGGTTTTACAAAAAGGCATGGCTTCAAATTCTAAAGATAAAAATCCGGAATTGTACGCCGCTTTAGGTGATGCTTACCGTTCACAACTTAAAAACACCAATGCTTACGAAAATTATTCACAAGCATTAGCTATAAATCCGAAAATGGTAAGTGCAATGGTAGCAACAGGTGTAATATGGAAACAAGCAAATAATTTTGAAGATTCTGAAAAAGAGTATCGCAGGGCATTGGCCATTGACCCTAATTATGGGCCGGCTTATCGGGAATTGGCAGAAACTTATTTACGTTGGGGAAACAACAGTAAAAGAGCTGATGCACCTCAAAAATACACTCAGGCTGTCGACTTCTACAAAAAGTACCTGGATTTAACGGATCGTTCTATTGATTCAAGGATGCGTTATGCCGATTTCCTGGTTTATGCGCAGGACTACAAAGGCTTAGAACAAGAAGCAAACGATATAGCCAGGTTAGCCCCTAAAAATAACCTGAAAGTGTACCGGTATTTAGGTTATGCAGCTTACGAGAACAAGAATTATCCGGCCGGGTTGGAAGCTTTAAACAAGTTTATGTCACAAGCTGATCAAAAAAGGATTATTCCTTTGGATTACTTGTATTTAGGAAAATTGCAAATTGCTTCCGGGCAAGATTCAACAGGTCTTAATAACATTAGAAAAGCTTTAAAATTAGATACTGCTCAGGTTGAAGCTTATGGTGAAATAGCCAAATCATTGTATAATCAAAAGAAATATGCCGAAGCTGGTGATGCGTACAAAACTTTTATAGCTAAATCCCGTCAGGTTACCTTAAACGATTACTTAAGGGAAGGTGTAAGTTACTACAATGCGTTTAGGGATCAGTATTACAGCACAGCTACGCCAAAACCTGTTCCTGATACCTCATTGCTTACAAAAGCAGATACAGCATTTAGTTACATACAGCACCATGCCTCAGCCCCGCAAGCTGCAGTAGCGTTATACCAGGCCAGGGCAAAGGATTTTAAGGAGCCAGACAGAAATACAACAATGGGTTATGCCAAACCGTATTTTGAGCAGTATATACAATTGTTGACTGCTAAAGGTGCTGTTGCTGATGCCGATAAAATATTCCTTGCCCAGGCTTATGCTTATTTAGGCACTTACTACGAGTATAAAGAAAAAGACGCAGCAAAAGCTGCAGAAAATTTTACAAAGGCAAGGGAAAATGACCCCACTAATAAACAAGTGATAGCTTACTTTGCCCGTAAAGGTGGTGGTGCCGGAAAAGGTAAATAATTAAAACAATATTCAAATTGAGGCTTCTTGAAAAAGAAGCCTTTTTTATTTTACATTATTATATTTGCATCATGGAAACTCAAAGCTTGCCGATAAATTACCTCCCGATCATTTTTCAGATGATCGTAGCGTTAGGCTTTGTAATAACCACTATGCTGGTTACACACAAATTAGGACCTAAAAGAAACACCAAAGATAAACTGACACCATTTGAATCCGGGATAGAAGTAATAGGAAACGCACGGACACCTGTTTCCATAAAATATTTTTTAGTAGCCATTCTGTTTGTTTTGTTTGATGTGGAAGTGATCTTTATGTATCCCTGGGCAGTAAATTTTCGTGATTTAGGTTCTGATGGAATGATAGAAATGTTTGTTTTTATGGGAACATTACTGCTGGGCTTTATTTACATCATAAAAAAGAAAGCATTAGACTGGGATTAATGGGACCGTTTAAATTTTTACGATGCTTCTTTTATGCCTGTAAATTATACAAATATATTTTGTATCGATAAAAGAAGCATGATTAGTTGATGTTTTTTACCTGATAAAAGAAGCATAAAAAATAATTGAAGAAAAGATTAAACAAGGCCTAACCGCATTTAGAGTTATTCTAAATAAGATTACGATACTCCGGAAACCTGTTCAAGATTTTTTTTATTGTAAATTTGTATTTATCTTTTCACAGAAGATAGGTTATTCGCATTAAAACATGAGTGATATTAAGCTAGTTGACGCGCCACCAGGCGTAGAAGGATCAGGGTTTTTTGCAACTTCCTTAGATAAAGCTATTGGTGTGGCACGCTCCAATTCCTTATGGCCTTTGCCTTTTGCCACTTCCTGCTGCGGAATTGAGTTTATGGCAACAATGGGTTCTCATTATGACCTTGCCCGGTTTGGGGCCGAAAGGTTAAGCTTTTCACCGCGCCAGGCAGATCTGTTGATGGTGATGGGGACCATAGCCAAAAAAATGGCTCCGGTATTGCGCCAGGTTTACCTGCAAATGGCAGAACCACGCTGGGTGATGGCAGTAGGTGCTTGTGCTTCCAGTGGTGGTATTTTTGATACTTATTCTGTTTTGCAGGGCATTGATGAAATTATACCCGTTGATGTTTACGTTCCGGGATGTCCTCCACGGCCTGAAGGAATAATTGACGGATTTATGAACATACAGAAACTCGTACAAACCGAAAGCGGCAGACGAAGGGAAGCTCCTGAATACAAAGAGTTGCTGGCTAAATACGGAATTCAATAATGGGTAAAATTTTAATTGAAGAAGTTGTTAATCAGTTGAATTTAAAGTTTGCAGAGCAGGTTTCTTTAATCCCTGAACCTTCTGACCTGTATAATTTTGAAACTTCGCGCGAACAGATCATCGAAGTGCTTTCTTTTTTAAAGACAGACCCTGCATTTCAATTTATATTCTTAACAGATATAACTGCTGTCCATTATCCCGAAAAGGAAAAACAGTTTGCCGTAGTTTATCATTTGCACAGTTTTGTAAATAATATCCGTGTCAGGGTAAAAGTTTTTCTTTCTGAAGATGACGTGCACATTCCAACTGCAACTGATCTGTGGAATGGGGCTAACTGGATGGAACGCGAAACGTACGATTATTTCGGGATAGAATTCGATGGCCATCCCGATTTGCGGCGTATATTAAATGTCGATGACATGACGGCTTTCCCCATGCGAAAAGAATTTCCGCTGGAAGATCCGAACCGTGTTGATAAAAGGGATTACTTTTTTGGTAGATAGAAGCTTATAAGGAATGGAAAATTTCCCCGTTTTTACAGATAACGATCCGCAGGATTCGCCTACAACATTAAACCTCGGCCCAACCCATCCTGCTACGCATGGCGTATTCCAGAACGTGTTGCAGATGGACGGGGAAAGGATTGTAAGCGGTGTTTCTACCATCGGATACATACACCGTGCATTTGAAAAAATTGCCGAACATCGCCCTTTCTACCAGATCACCCCCTTAACAGACCGGATGAACTACTGCTCATCCCCCATAAACAATATGGGCTGGCACATGACGGTAGAAAAACTACTGGATATAAAAACCCCAAAAAGGGTTGATTACCTGCGCATAATTGTAATGGAACTGGCCCGCATTAGTGATCATATTATTTGTAACGGTGTATTGGGTGTAGATACAGGTGCTTTTACCGGCTTTTTATATATGATGCAATACCGGGAAGCCATTTATGAAATCTACGAAGAAGTTTGCGGATCGCGTTTAACAACAAATATTGGCCGTATTGGCGGTTTTGAGCGGGATTTTAATGAAATTGCTTTCAGAAAGATCCGTAAATTTTTGATTGATTTTCCTCCGGTACTAAAAGAATTTGAATCCCTTTTTAACCGTAACCGTATATTTATTGACCGTACACGCGGCGTTGCTGCTGTTGATGCAGAAACTGCTTTAAATTATAGCTGGAGCGGCCCGATATTAAGGGCAACAGGTGTGGATTATGATGTGCGTGCAATGGAACCATACAGCTCTTACGAAGACTTTGATTTTGAAGTCCCGGTTGGTACAAATGGCGATGTTTACAATCGCTTCATGGTTCGTAATGAAGAGATGAAGCAAAGCATGAACATCATCGAACAGGCTTTAAAAAAGGTTGAAAAAGAACCAAAAGGTGTTTTTCATGCCGATGTACCCGATTATTATCTTCCCCCAAAACAGGAAGTTTATAACAATATGGAAGCACTGATCTATCATTTTAAAATTGTAATGGGCGAAGTAAATACACCGGTAAAAGAAGTATATCACGCGGTGGAAGGTGCTAACGGAGAGTTAGGCTTTTACCTGATCAATGATGGTGGCCGTGCCCCGTATCGTTTGCATTTCCGCCGGCCAAGTTTCATCAATTACCAAATGTATGCACCCATGAGCAAAGGAATGCTGTTATCAGATGCGATCCTCAACATGAGTAGTTTAAATGTTATTGCAGGAGAATTAGATGCTTAAAATTGAAGAGACAACCGTAGTACATGAGTTTTCTTCTAAATTGTACCAGCAATTTCAGGAGATCGTTAAACGTTATCCGGCAGAACAACCTAAAGCAGCATTATTGCCCATTTTACATGTAGTGCAGGCAGAATTTGGCTGGCTAAGTGTAGATGCAATGGATAAAGTAGCTGCTTATTTAGATATTCAGCCAATCGAAGTTTACGAAGTGGCTTCTTTTTACACCATGTATTTTTTGCGTCCGCAGGGAAAATACATGCTTGAAATTTGCCGGACAGGCCCTTGCTGCCTGGTCGGTGCAGAAAAAATCATCAAATACATCGAACAAAAACTAAATGTAAGGGAAGGTGAAGTAACACCAGACGGACTATTTAGCTGGCGTGGTGTAGAGTGTTTGGCTGCATGTGGTTTCGGACCGGTTTTACAAATTGGGCCGGAATATACTTTTTATGAGAATTTGACGGAAGAAAAAGTAGATCAGCTACTTGAAAATTTAAGCAGTAAAAGAAGCATCGAATCAAACCAGCAACTGACGAATTGATATGGCTCGAAAATTATTATTAGAACATATAGACGTTGAAGGTATCAATACATTTGACGTTTACCGCTCAAAAGGGGGTTATGCTACTGTTGAAAAAGCCTTAAAAACACTTTCGCCGGAAGAAATTGTGGAGGAAGTAAAAAAATCTGGCTTACGAGGCCGTGGCGGTGCAGGTTTCCCTACCGGGATGAAATGGAGTTTTCTGGCCAAGCCGGAAGGTAAACCACGTTATTTAGTTTGCAATGCGGATGAATCTGAACCGGGAACATTTAAAGACCGATTCCTGATGACCAAAATCCCTCATCTTTTAATTGAAGGAATGATCATCGCCAGCTACGCTTTAGGCGCAAAAACTTCTTACATCTACGTTCGTGGCGAAATGATGCCGCAAATCCGAATCCTGGAAAAAGCAATTGCCGAAGCCAGAAATGCAGGATTTCTCGGAACAAATATTTTAGGCACAGGTTACGATCTTGAATTATACGTACAGCCAGGAGGAGGCGCTTATATCTGCGGGGAAGAAACCGCATTAATCGAATCATTGGAAGGCAAACGCGGCAATCCGCGCATCAAACCTCCTTTTCCTGCCATTGCAGGTTTATGGGGATGCCCAACCGTAGTAAATAATGTAGAATCTATTGCAGCAGTTGTACCTGTTATTCGTGACGGGGGCGAAGAATATGCAAAGATTGGTGTTGGGCGAAGTACCGGCACAAAATTGATTTCAGCTTCAGGAAACATAGTAAAACCAGGAATTTATGAAATTGACCTGGGTTTGCCCGTTGAAGAGTTTATTTATTCGGATGAATATTGTGGCGGTATGGCCAACGGCAAACGTTTAAAAGCAGTTGTCGCAGGAGGTTCATCCGTTCCGATTTTACCGGCTAATTTAATCATCAAAACCATCAACCAGGAAGCACGGTTAATGAGTTATGAATCCCTGTCAGACGGTGGTTTTGCAACGGGTTCCATGATGGGTTCGGGTGGTTTTATTGCTTTCGATGAAGATCAGTGCATTGTTAGGAATACCTGGAATTTTGCACGGTTTTATCATCATGAAAGCTGCGGACAATGTTCCCCCTGCCGTGAAGGAACAGGCTGGATGGAAAAAGTTTTACATCGCCTGGAATACGGACACGGCAAGCTGAGCGATATTGATTTACTGGTAGATGTTGCTAAAAAAATCGAAGGAAACACGATTTGTCCGCTGGGTGATGCAGCAGCATGGCCGGTTGCCAGTGCCATTCGTCATTTTCGCGATGAATTTGAATGGCATGTTACCGAGCCAAGGCTTTGTTTGGAGCGCAATTATGGGTTGGCACATTATGCTGATCCGCTACCAAAGCCAGAACCTGCATTGGCAGTATAAAAATAGGTGATAAAAGAAGCATTGTTATTGATGCTTCTTTTATCACCCTAAAATTTGCTTTACTATAAAGTTTTTTTGTTGATTAGAGATTGAAATGTCAGATACAGTTAAAGTTAGCATAGACGGAATCCCGGTTGAGGTAAGTCCGGGCACAAGCATCCTCAATGCTGCAAGGCAAATTGGCGGTGATGTTGTACCGCCTGCCATGTGCTATTATTCCAAACTGGAAGGAAGCGGCGGAAAATGCCGTACCTGCCTGGTTAAAGTAAGTAAAGGATCAGAAAAAGACCCGCGCCCGATGCCAAAACTGGTTGCTTCCTGCCGTACCACTGTGATGGACGGGATGGAAGTTCAAAATATAACTTCTCCGGAAGTAATTGAAGCACGGAAAGGCATTGTAGAAATGCTGCTGATCAACCATCCGCTGGATTGCCCGGTTTGCGATCAGGCCGGCGAATGCCAGTTGCAGGATTTAGGTTACGAACATGGTGCTGCTAAAACACGCTACGAATTTGACCGCCGTAAGTTTGAGCGGATAGATATAGGTGATAAAATACAACTGCACATGACGCGCTGCATTTTATGCTATCGCTGTGTTTTTGTGGCCGATCAGATCACCGATCATCGTATTCATGGTATTTTAAACCGTGGCGATCATTCTGAGATTTCTACTTATATTCATCAGGCTGTTGATAACGATTTCTCAGGAAACGTAATTGATGTTTGTCCGGTTGGCGCTTTAACCGATAAAACTTTCCGCTTCAAAAACCGTGTTTGGTTTACAAAGCCGGTAGAAGCCCATCGCGAATGCGAAACAGAAAAATGCAGTGGACGGGTTACTTTATGGTATAAAGGCGATGATGTTTTACGGGTAACCGGCCGGAAAGATGTTTATGGTGAAGTAGAAGAATTTATCTGCAACACCTGCCGTTTTGAGAAAAAGAAAACAGCCGATTGGGTAATTGAAGGCCCACGCAATGTTTCCAATACTTCCGTCATCAGTTCTAACCATTACGGTTCTTTATATCCTTTGCCGGTTGTAAAGAAAAACCTGGCTTTGCAGGAATCAAACAAAGAACAATTAGAACGTTATACCAGATTATAAATGGAATTATCACTTGTAGTAGAAAAATTTATCCTCGTTGCCATCATTTTCGGGATTAGCCTGGTAACTGCCATGTATTCTACTTATGCCGAGCGTAAAGTAGCTGCATTTTTACAGGATCGGCTTGGCCCCGATCGCGCCGGTCCTTTTGGTATCTTTCAACCCATGGCCGATGGTGCCAAAATGTTTATGAAGGAGGAAATCATTCCTACCCAATCCAATGGGTTGCTGTTTATTGTTGGACCTTCGCTCGCTATTTTAACTGCTTGTATCGGTTCGGCAGTTATTCCATGGGGACAAAAACTAACCATTGGTTCCCGGGTGATTGATCTACAGGTAACGGATATCAATGTAGGGATCCTGTATATTTTCGGCGTGGTTTCTCTCGGTGTTTATGGTATCATGATTGGTGGCTGGGCATCCAACAACAAATATTCTTTACTGGGAGCTATTCGGGCGGCATCTCAAAACATCAGTTATGAAATTGCAATGGGTTTATCCATTATTGCTTTGTTAATGTTGACCGGAACATTGAGTTTGAGGGAAATTGCAGAACAGCAGCATGGTTTTTGGGCAAACGGATGGTTTACCTGGAATTTTTTCAGACAACCGCTTGGTTTTTTAATATTTATTATTTGTGCTTTTGCAGAAACCAATAGGAGCCCGTTTGATTTGCCGGAATGCGAAACAGAGCTGGTAGGCGGTTATCATACCGAATATTCTTCCATGAAATTAGGATTTTACCTGTTTGCCGAATACATCAATATGTTTATTTCTTCAGCAGTAATGGCAACGTTATATTTTGGAGGCTTTAACTTTCCGTTTATGCACCACTTGGGTTTATCGGAAAACCTGGTGACTATCCTTGGCGTGGTTGCTTTGTTTGCAAAAATAATTTTCTTCATCTTTTTCTTTATGTGGGTGAGATGGACAATTCCGCGTTTCCGATATGATCAATTAATGAATTTGGGCTGGAAAGTGCTGATCCCGCTTGCTATTGCCAACATCGTTTTAACAGGTGTTTTTGCTACAATTTTTAAATAACAGTATTGATTAAATGGAATCATTAACCAATAAAAAGAAAGTCCTCGAAGCAAAGCCGCTCAACTTTTGGGAGCGTGCTTATTTGCCTGCTATTGCACAAGGACTTTCGATCACCATAAAGCATTTTTTTAAAAAGCCCGTTACGATAAGATATCCCGAAGAAAAACGGGAGTTTTCTGAAAATTATCGTGGTTTGCATTCTTTAAAAAGGGATGAAGAAGGAAGGGAACGTTGCACCGCTTGTGGGCTTTGCGCTTTATCTTGTCCTGCCGAAGCCATCACGATGATTGCAGGCGAACGTCAGCCGGGAGAAGAAAAGCTGTACCGCGAAGAGAAGTATGCTGCTGTATATGAAATCAATATGCTGCGCTGCATTTTCTGCGGCCTGTGTGAAGAAGCTTGTCCGAAAGAAGCAATTTATCTGGATGGAGACATTGTACCATCTGATTTTCTGCGGAAAGATTTTATCTACGGAAAAGACAAATTAGTAGAAGCACCCTTGAATCAATAAGTTTTATACCTTTGCCCCCGTTATTGCCCGGAGCAAAGGTGTTTTTATTTTATCGCATGAGTCTATTTTACTTCGTCGCATTCTTGTCCGTTTTCTTTTCACTGCTCGTGATTTTCTCAAAAAATCCGGTGCATAGTGTGCTTTACCTCATTCTTACCTTTTTTACTTTCACCATTCATTATTTTTTGCTGAATGCGCAGTTCCTTGGAATTGTGAATTTTATTGTATATATGGGCGCCATCCTGGTGCTGTTTTTATACACCTTAATGTTGATGAATTTAAATACAGAAACAGAGCCGGTAAAATCAAACCTGCTGAAAGTGATAGGCGTGATCGGCGGAGGGTGTTTACTGGTAACGCTAATCGCTTCCTTAAAAATTTCCGGCAACTCAGATGTGGTCATCTTAAAAGATCCAAATTTAGGTTTGGTAAAAAATTTGGGCAAAGTATTGTTTCACCAATTTTTATTACCGTTCGAGGTTTCCTCCATCCTGTTATTATCAGCCATGGTTGGTGCTGTTTTACTGGCTAAAAAAGAATCCTGACCTACAATGGAACATATATCTAATGCAATACAAACCATTCCGCTTAATCACTACATTTTATTAAGTGCGATAATTTTTTCTATCGGAGTAATGGGCGTTCTCATCCGGAGAAATGCAATCGTGATCTTTATGTCGGTTGAGCTGATGCTGAACGCTGTAAACTTACTGCTTACTGTTTTTTCTATTTACCGAAACGATGCGGCAGGACAAGTATTTGTGTTTTTTGTGATGGCTTTGGCTGCGGCAGAAGTGGCAGTAGGGCTAGCCATCATCGTCATGATCTACCGTAACACGAATACCATTGATATTAATGTGTTGAACAGGTTAAAATGGTAGATCATCTTTTAAAAATCAAAACGTAAAGCGTTCATGATCAGTAATTACATTTGGTTAATTCCTTTACTTCCTTTAGCAGGATTTATCATTAATGGTTTAGGCCGTAATACTTTGCCTAAAAACCTGATCGGTTTGCTGGGGAGTTTGGTGGTCCTGATACCGTTTATATTAAGCGTAATGCTTTTTTTAGAGGTAAAATCTTCGGGCCAGCCTATCCAAATTACTTATTTTGAATGGATAAAAGCCGGAAAATTATCTGTTCCCTTCTCTTTTCTGGTCGATCAGTTAAGCTCGTTAATGCTGCTGATTATTACCGGGGTCGGGTTTCTGATCCATGTTTACTCCATCGGATACATGCACGATGATCAGGGATTTGGGAAGTTTTTTGCTTACCTCAACCTCTTCATTTTCTTTATGTTGCTGCTGGTGCTGGGCTCCAATTATATCATTCTGTTTATTGGTTGGGAAGGCGTAGGCTTGTGTTCCTATTTACTGATCGGTTTCTGGTTCACCAATCCCGAATATGCCGATGCTGCCAAGAAAGCTTTTGTAATGAACCGAATTGGTGATCTGGGTTTTCTGATCGCTATTTTTGTGATGATCGCCACTTTTGGCAGTGCTTCTTTTAACGATGTTTTTTCAAAGGCCTCCGCTTTACAAATTGGTGATCCAACTTTGGTGCTGATCACAATTCTGTTGTTTATTGGTGCAACCGGCAAATCCGCACAAATCCCTTTGTTCACCTGGCTGCCGGACGCCATGGCTGGCCCAACACCGGTTTCTGCATTGATCCACGCGGCTACCATGGTTACCGCAGGTATTTACATGATCGTCCGTTCCAATGTTTTGTTCACGCTTGCTCCTTTTACACAGCATTTAATTGCCGTGATCGGTTTGGCAACAATCCTTCTGGCAGCTATTATTGCTGTTGCCCAAACAGATATTAAAAAAGTACTGGCTTATTCTACGGTTTCCCAGTTGGGTTACATGTTTCTGGGTCTTGGCGTTGGTGCTTATACCGGTGCTTTTTTCCATGTGATCACGCATGCTTTTTTTAAGGCACTTTTATTCTTATGTGCCGGTTCTGTTATCCACGCCATGAGCGGCGGGCAGGATATGCGCAGCATGGGTAATTTGCGTAAAAAACTTCCGGTTACATTTATCACCATGCTGATTGGTGCGATCGCCATTTCCGGTATCCCTCCTTTTTCCGGGTTTTTCTCTAAAGATGAAATCCTGGCCCATGTTTTTACTTATAGCAAAAGCATGTATGTGTTTGGTGTGATCGGTTCGATGTTTACCGCTTTTTATATGTTCCGGCTGATCTATTTAACATTCTTCGGGAAGTTTAGGGGAACGCACGATCAGGAACATCATCTGCACGAATCACCAACTTCTATGACTATCCCTTTGATTGTTTTGGCAGTATTATCTGTTGCAGGAGGATTGATTGGTGTGCCGGAAGCATTGGGCGGCCACCATTGGTTAGCGCAATTTTTATCACCTATTCTTGCATCAAGGGCAGCACAAACCGAAGAATTTCATATCGAACATCAGTTGGAATTAGTTTTAATGGCAGTTTCTGTTACAGGGGTTGTTCTGGCTATAATTTATGCTTATACCCAATACGGCAAAGGCGGAAATATTCCGGTTGCAGATGGGGAAGACCGGACACCGGTTGATACATTAGCTTACCATAAGTTTTATATTGATGAATTTTATGATCTGATCATCCGTAAGCCCTTAGACGTCATTTCCAAGTTCTTTTATAAAGTTGTTGATCTGAAAATTATTGACGGACTGGTAAACGGATTAGGCAAAGCTACTGTAGAAAGCAGTAAAGGCTTGCGCTTGCTACAAACCGGAAATGTGGGTTTTTATATTTTCGTAATGGTTATTGGCATCATTGCCATGATGGTTTATAGTTTATTCAGGATTTAACAGACAGCAGGATTAAGGCATGACTATTATTCTACTCTTTTTACCCCTATTTGCGGCACTAGTCCTGTTGTTGTTTAAAAGCGATAACGTAAAAAACATTGCCCTGTTCTTTGCACTGGCCGAACTGGTTGTTGCAGGAATCATGGTTGCTGGTTTTCATGCAAATGCTTCTTCACAATACGTCATCGATTATCCCTGGATTGCAGACTGGGGAATACATTTTAAAGCAGGTATTGATGGCATCAGCATCATCATGGTTATCCTGACCACCGTTTTAGTACCACTGATTATTCTTTCTACTTACAAACATCGTTATAGCAGTCCTTCCGCGTTTTATGCATTGATCCTGTTTATGCAAACCGGCTTGCTGCTTGTTTTTACAGCCATGGATGGGTTTCTGTTTTATGTAGGATGGGAAACAGCCTTAATTCCAATTTACTTTATTTGTGCTTTATGGGGCGGAGAAAACCGGGTTAAAGTAACCATCAAGTTTTTCATCTATACTTTTGCCGGGTCATTGTTCATGCTGCTGGGCATCATTTACCTGTATCTGCAAACACCAGGTAAAACTTTTGACATCCAGGCTTTTTATAACCTCAACCTGGATGCATACCACCAGGGCTGGATATTCTGGGCATTTTTTATTGCATTTGCCATTAAAATGCCTATTTTCCCTTTCCATACCTGGCAGCCGGATACTTATACAACCGCTCCAACAAGCGGAACCATGATGCTATCTGGCATTATGCTAAAGATGGGTATTTACGGCGTGATCCGATGGTTAATACCGATTGCCCCTTTAGGGTTTGCTCAATGGCAAAGTACGGCTATCGTTCTATCCGTCATCGGAATTGTTTATGCTTCGTTGATCGCTTTTAACCAAAAAGACGGAAAACGACTGATCGCTTATTCTTCTATTGCACACGTAGGACTGATTGCCGCCGGTATTTTTGCCTGGAACATGCAAGGCGTACAGGGTGCGGTAATTCAAATGCTAAGCCATGGAATTAATGTGGTGGGTTTGTTTTTTGTGATGGATATCATCAGCAGAAGGGTCAATACACGCGACATTACTTTGATGGGCGGTATTGCAAAACGTGCGCCTTTTCTGGCTGCTTCTTTTCTCATCATTGCTATGGGAACGGTAGCGCTTCCGTTAACCAATGGTTTTATTGGTGAGTTTTTGTTGATGAACGGTATTTATCAATACAACATTTGGCTGGTAGCTGTTGCCGGTCTGACGATTATTTTCGGCGCTGTGTACATGCTTCGTTTATACAAGCAAATTATGCAAGGGGAACCTACCGCGCTCACCGCTTCTTTTACAGATGTTTCCGGATCGGAAAAAACTGTTTTAATCATAATTTGTGCTTTGGTGGTCATCATTGGCATTTATCCGCAGCCTTTACTGCACTTTTCTGAAGCCAGCGTAAGTAACCTGATCGAGCAGGTGAATCAAAAATTAATATCAGCTAAATAAAAAATGGGTACTCTTATTACAATTTCTGTTTTAGCCATCATCGTTTTATACTTAGGATTATATGGTGTAAACAAAGCATTGCTGCCGGTAACTGTAATCGGCCTGATAATAGCTGCCGGTTTTGCTGTTGCACAATGGAATACTGTTGCCCAACCCATTTACAGCGGTATGGTGCTGTTTGATCATTATGCCATAGCGTTTTCTGTCATTACAATCCTTTCAACTGTTTTAATTGTTCTGCTCTCCAGAAATTACTTCGAACGGATCAGCCAGCATGTGGCAGAATATTATGCCATTATCCTGTTTTCGTTGGCAGGAATTATAGTAATGGTTTCGTACCATAACTTAACCATGCTTTTTATAGGCATAGAAATTATGTCTGTTAGCTTGTACATTTTGGCTGGGATCAAAAAAAAGGATTTTGCCTCTAATGAAGCTGCTTTAAAGTATTTTTTGATGGGCGCTTTTTCTACCGGCTTCCTGTTGTTTGGCATTACGTTGATTTATGGCACTACCGGTTCTTTTGATCTGGAAGTGATCCGTGATTACATCCTGTCAAACCCACGTGATATTTCTTTTTTGTTCTACACAGGGATTTTATTGATCATTGTAGGCTTATGTTTTAAAGTAGGTGCGGCCCCTTTCCATTTCTGGGCTCCGGATGTTTATGAAGGATCGCCAACATTAATTACTGCTTATATGGCAACCGTAGTTAAAACAGCAGGGTTTGCAGCATTTCTGCGTTTGTTTGCTGTATGCTTCGCACCGCTGGCAGATTTTTGGAGCCCATCACTGTTGATCATTACCATTATTACTTTGTTTATCGGCAATATTACAGCATTGTACCAGCATAATTTTAAAAGGATGCTGGCATTTTCCAGCATATCACACGTTGGGTACATGCTGTTTGCCATTGTTGCTTTAGGTGTTGCTTCTTCTAATGCCGTTTTTGTATATGCCACGGCTTATTCTATCGCCTCAATTATTGCGTTTGGTGTGTTGATGCTGGTTCAGCAGCAAACTGGCAGCAGCAGCTTTGATGACTTTAACGGTCTGGGCAAAAGCAATCCGTTTCTGGCATTTGTATTAACCATATCTATGCTTTCTTTGGCAGGGATTCCTTTAACTGCTGGTTTTATAGGTAAATTCTTTATGTTTTCGAGGGCAATGTCGCAATACCAGGTCTGGTTGACCGTGCTGGCTGTTATCAATGCCGTTATAGCCATCTTCTATTATTTCAGGGTAATCATAGCCATGTATTTTAACAAGGAAGAACGGTTAACCATCAGTATTCCCGCTAACGTAAGTTTTGTGCTTGCCATAGCTGCGCTGTTTACAATCATTATTGGGATATTTCCTGGTTTCATAGCCCATATTATTTAAAACCTGTTTAAATTTACACCGGATCCTTCAACATGTTCAGGATTAATCATCATGCTTCTTTTATCCCTATAAAATTGGTGTTTGTGAAAGCTGTTAGCTTTAAGCCATCAGCTGTCAGGATTTTCTATCGGCTATGAACCATCAACAAAAAAGCTTAAGTTTTTTTGTACGATAAAAGAAGCATACAAAATGACCCGGACTAATTTTAAACAAATTCTTATCTTTCCGGACTAAATGGCAATTAAATTTAATATGTGTAGTTTTACAGACTAACATTGCTAATGAAAGAAATTTGGGAATATTTAACAAACCTAGTTGATGCAGAAGCTATCATTAGCAAGGGTGGAATTTACCTGATCTTTTTTATTGTTTTTGCTGAAACTGGTTTGTTCTTCGGCTTTTTTCTGCCAGGCGATTACCTCCTTTTTTTAGCAGGAATATTTTGTGCAACAGGATTATTAGAAGTATCTATCTACCAACTACTTGTTACTTTATTTGTTGCCGGCGTACTGGGCAACTACGCGGGTTACTGGTTTGGTTATAGTACCGGCCGTATGCTTTTCAACAGGGAAGATTCATTTTTTTTCAAAAAACGTTATGTTTTCATGGCAGAAGATTTTTTCAAAAAATATGGCGGCATGGCACTGGTTTTTGGCCGGTTTTTTCCGATAATACGAACTTTTGCGCCTATCTTTGCCGGAGTGGCCAAGGTTCAATTTAAAACATTTACCATTTATAACCTCCTGGGAAGTTTTTTGTGGGTACTGCTGCTTACTTTACTTGGGTTTTTCCTGGGCAAAAATTATCCCCAGATTGTTCATTATATGCCGTATATTATTATAGGGCTTATTGTTTTTACGGCCACACCGATTGTTATTGCTTATTTTAAAGCAGCAAAAAACAATTCTGAACAAAACGACTTACAAAACTAAAACAATATTAAAATCAAACAACAACGATGACTTTAGAACATTCATGGCGTACTATTCCACCCGGTGAAGGCGGTAAATCCCCTCAACGTGTTAATGCTATTATCGAGATTCCGAAAGGGTCTAAATGCAAATACGAAATAGATAAAGAATATGGCTTGCTTAAATTAGACCGGGTGCTGTTTTCATCTGTCATGTATCCTGCTAATTATGGCTTTATCCCTCAAACTTATTGTGATGATAATGACCCCCTGGATATCCTGGTGATCTGTTCGCAGGAAGTTGTGCCTTTATGCCTGGTGGATGCTAAAGTAATTGGTGTAATGCACATGGTAGACAAAGGCGAAAGGGACGATAAAATTATTGCTGTTGCTGCGAATGACATGTCTGTAAATTACATCAATGATATTACAGACCTTCCTCCGCATACCGAGGCAGAAATAACACGTTTCTTTGTAGATTATAAAAAGCTGGAACACAGTAATGAAGTTACAGTGGAACAGTTTGAAGGAAAAGAAGCAGCATACCGGATTATTGAAGAAAGTATAGAGCTTTACAAAACAACGTTTCAGAAACAAAGTATTTAATGGGCCCTGATCTTGACATAAGTGGTTTTCATGCTTTCTTAACTGTTTTTTTAGTATTTCTAAACGGTTTTTTTGTAGCAGCCGAATTTGCAATTGTCAAGGTGCGGTCTTCCCAGATCGAAATACAGGCTAAAACCGGAAGCCAGGTAGCCAAAACCACAAAAAGCATTATCCATCACCTGGACGAGTATTTGGCTGCCACACAGTTAGGGATCACTTTGGCATCCCTTGGGCTTGGCTGGGTTGGGGAGGAAGTGATGACCAAATTGGTTTTCAACCTGTTTGGCCTCTTTCATATAACGGTGTCAGGATCTTTTGCATTAAACTTAGGTCATTTTTTCGCCTTTATCATTATTACCGTCCTGCATATTGTTTTTGGCGAGCTTGCACCAAAAACTTATGCAATACAGCAACCTGTAAGAACGAGTTTGTTTATTGCACTGCCATTGCGCTTTTTCTATCTTGTTTTCAGGCCATTCATTTGGATGTTAAATGGTTTGGCAAATGCTATTTTAAAGCTGTTTGGTATCGAAACTGCCAATACAAACGACGCCCATCACAGTTCTGAGGAGTTGCAGTATTTATTGGACCAGGGCAAAGAAAGCGGTGTGCTCGATTCTACCGAGCATGAACTGATCAAAAACGTGTTTGATTTTAACGGCCGTGTGGCTAAAAACATCATGGTGCCCAGAACTAAAATATCCGGTGTTGAACTGCATGTAAATAAAGACGAACTGCTTAACCATATTATTAAAGAAGGTTATTCCAGAATGCCGGTTTATAATGATACCATGGATAAAATCGTTGGTATTGTGCAAGCGAAAGATATTTTACCCTTAATGGTAAACCAGACAGATTTTAACCTTCAGGACATTATCCGTAAACCATATTTTATCCCGGAAACGAAAAAAATAAATGCTTTGCTGGCCGAACTTCAATTAAAAAGGATCCAGATTGCTATTGTGTTGGACGAATTTGGCGGAACGGCCGGAATGGTTACACTGGAAGATATTGTGGAAGAACTGGTGGGCGAAATCCAGGATGAGTATGACGAGGAAAAACCGATTGTAGAGCGGATTAACGCAACAGAATTTGTAGTGAATGCTTTAGCCAGTATTTATGATGTTAACGAGGAGTTGCCGCATGATTTACCTGAAGACGGCGACTTTGATACCGTTTCTGGCTGGCTTGGCGATATTTTTGGTAAAATACCGGAAGTTGGCGAGCAAAAAGAAGCCAATGGTTATAACATTACGGTATTAAAAAAATCGGAACAAAACATCGAATCTGTTAAACTGGAATTATTGCTTAACGAGGAAGATGTAACCGATAACCATTAGAAAAGATCAGGGATGTTCGGATGCTTCTTTTATGGCATAAAAATAGGTGTTGTGTTTTTTTGTTGATAGTCCATAGCAGATAGAAAAATTCTGACAGTTGATAGCTGACAGCTATTGACAAACACCAATTTTACAGGGATAAAAGAAGCATGAACAGGAAATCCTGATCCCGTTGAAAGATCAAATCCACATTCAACAGCCTTATTAATTTTACCGGGTACACATGTATTTATTTTATGCGCCTGATTTAAATACCGAAGATTGCTTCCTCAATGAAGAAGAAAGCAGGCATTGCATTAAAGTACTCCGGCTTCAAAAAGAAGATGCAATTGAAATAATTGATGGGAAAGGAAATTTTTACCATGCAAAAATAACTGCCCCTGACCCTAAAAAAACCCAGTTTCAAATCCTGCAAACACAGCATGAGTTTGGTAAGCGTAACCATTACCTGCATATTGCCGTTGCACCAACAAAAAATATAGAGCGGCTGGAATGGTTTGTAGAAAAAGCCACGGAAATTGGTATTGATGAAATTACACCAATTCTTTGCCAGCGCTCAGAACGTAAAGTTATCAATCACGAAAGGCTGAATAAAGTAATTACTTCCGCTGTAAAGCAATCGCTCAAAGCCTATCATCCAAAGTTGAATCAGCTTTGCACTTTATCTTCTTTGATTAATGCTCAGGCCGATGCCCAAAAATGGATGGCACATTGTGCAGACACAGAAAAAGTATCGATAAAAGAAGCATTGCTTCCGCAGAAAAAATACCTGATATTGATTGGTCCTGAAGGTGATTTTTCCCAGCAGGAAATTAATCTGGCTTTAGAAAATCAATACGGAGCCATAACTTTGGGAAACAGCCGTTTAAGAACAGAAACCGCTGCACTTGAAGCTTGTTTTGAAGTCAACTTTTTAAACCGCTTATGAAATATTTACTGCTGATCTGCTTTTTCTCTCTATTTCATCAAACCGAACCAACCTATAAAATCGCCAAGATCAAATACAACGGCGGCGGCGACTGGTATGGCGACCGGACCGCACTAACCAACCTCATTAAGTTTTGTAACGATAACCTGAAAACCAATATCAAGCCCGAAGAAGATGTGGTAGAAGTGGGCAGTGAAACCTTGTTTAACTATCCTTTTACGTTTTTGACAGGCCATGGCAATGTTGTTTTTTCTGATCAGGAAGTAAAAAACCTGCGTAAATATTTAACAGGGGGCGGGTTTCTGCATATTGATGATAATTATGGGTTGAATGAATTTATCCGGCCGCAGATGAAAAAGGTTTTCCCGGAACTGGATTTCGTGGAACTTCCGGTAAATCATCCGGTCTTTCATCAAAAATACCCTTTCCCAAATGGGTTGCCCAAAATACACGAACATGATGGCAAACGGCCGCAAGGTTTTGGGTTGATCTACAAAGGCAGGTTGGTTTGCTTTTACACGTATGAATGTGATTTGGGCAACGGCTGGGAAGATGCAGGAACTTACGCGGGCGATACGCAGGAAAGCCGTTTAAAAGCGTTAAAAATGGGTGCTAACTTGATGCAGTACGCTTTAACGCAATAATTAAAACAGCTGTAGGGGAGCCCAGCATAAAAACCAAGTAGGCTTATACAAGCATTTAACAAGCCTCAGCTTAAAAATTTCTGTTTGTTTGAATAGATGCAATTCCTTCCCTAACTTAGCAACGCCAATTAAAATATTACAACCTGAAGCAGCATTAAGTATTTAAGCTAAAAGGCTTAATCCTTTCTTCATTATCCTGCCAATATAAATGAGAAAAACGTTTACGCTTATACTTATTCTAAGCAATCTGTTTAATAACCTTTTTGCCCAAAGTATTAGTCCCTGGGTGATAAAAGCTGATCATATCAATCCCGCAAATTACTATGGCATCACCGCTGCCAACGGCATGATCGGTATTGTTTCCTCGCCCGAACCTTTTAAAGTAAAAAATGTGGTACTGGCAGGCGCTTATGATTTGTATGGCCGCGGACGGGTAAGCAACTTTTTGAACAGTTTCAATTTATTGAATATGTATCTAGAAATAGACGGGGTTCGCATTAACCAGCAAAATGTTACCAACTATCGGCAGGAACTTGACATGCAGCATGCTGCATTTACCACTACTTTTGATTATGCCGATAAAGCAACTATAAAATACACTTATTACTCGTTGCAGCAAATGCCTTTTACGGTTTTGGATAAGATTTCCATCATCGCTAAAAAAAGCATCAACATTACTGCCGCCAATGTGATGGAAGCGCCGGATGCCTTGAAAGAGGTTCAAAATTATTATAACGAGATCGACCGTCCGCATACGATCATCCGACTGCTTACTTCCACAGCTAAAAGCCCGACCGGTAAATTACAATTATGCGCTTCCACCAGTTTTATTTTTAACGAACCGCAAAGCCAGGAGCCGCGGGTGATCCACGAAATGTGGGACAATAACATGCACCTGCTTAAATTCAGTAAAAAAATAGCTGCAGGGCAAACGTATAATTATGCTGTTACAGGTTCCTCCATTACTTCCGCCCATCACGCCGATCCGTTAAATGAAGCAGAACGTTTAACCATTTTTGCCAAATTGCAGGGGACGGAACGCCTAATTGAATTTCATGACAAAGCCTGGGCTGATTTATGGAAGAGCGATATCCAGATAGAAGGAGCCCCGCAAGTGCAGCAGGACGTGCACAGTATGTTGTATCATTTGTATTCTTTTTCCAGGCCAGGCTCCGGTTATTCGTCGTCTCCAATGGGTTTATCAGGGCTGGGCTATAACGGTCACATTTTTTGGGATGCAGATGTTTGGATGTTTCCGGCCCTGCTGGTTTTGCACCCGGAAATTGCACAATCGTATATCGAATACAGATTTAACCGGCTAAAAGAAGCAAAACAAAATGCTTTTTCGCACGGCTATAAAGGTGCGATGTTCCCTTGGGAAAGTGCAGATTCCGGCGTAGAAGAAACACCGGTTTGGGCATTAAGTGGCCCTTTCGAGCATCATATTACCGCTTGTGTGGCTTTAGCTGCCTGGAATTATTATTGTGTAACGCAGGATAAACAATGGCTGGCCGAAAAGGGCTGGCCCATACTTTCGGCCACGGCAGAATTTTGGGCCAGCCGGGTAGAACGTAACGGTGCAGGGCATTTCGATATCAAAAATGTAGTAGCTGCGGATGAATGGGCCGAAAATGTGGACAACAATGCTTTTACCAATGCGGCTGCCCAGGCCAACCTGCAAAATGCCAATGCTGCTGCCAAAATATTAGGTTTTAAACAAAATGTCGATTGGGACTTTGTTGCACAAAATATCCCTATATCAAAATTTGCTGACGGAGTAACGAAAGAGTTTGATACATACAAAGGAGAAGGCATTAAGCAGGGGGATGTAAATTTGCTGGCTTATCCGCTTAAAACCATTACCGATCCGGCACAGGTAAAAAAGGACCTGGCTTATTACGAAAAACGTATTCCTAATGAAGGTACACCTGCCATGACACAGGCTATTTTTGCACTGTTATATTCCCGTTTGGGCGATGGTGAAAAAGCCTTGCACTTCTTCAAAGATGCTTATGAGCCAAACCTGCTGCCGCCTTTCCGGGTAATAGCCGAAACTAAAGGAGGCACCAATCCATATTTTGCTACGGGGGCAGGCGGCATTATCCAAAGCATGTTGATGGGGTTCGGGGGCTTGGATATCACACCAGATGGTATCGTTCAGTTAAAGAGCAAGCTACCAGCTGAATGGAAATCATTAAAAATAACCGGGGCAGGGGTTAACAAAACTACTTATAGGGTTAAATAGTAAACGTTGCTTTTTTTACTGCGGTTTACGGTTTCACAATTCCTGTTTGGTAACAAGGGATACGGAAAAAAGGCTGGAGAACCGGTAAAAAATAGTATTTGTTTCAATCAAATAATTGTGCTGTAAAAGAAGCATGAACAGGATAATTATTAAGGGCATCTCTAAAAACCCGTATTATTTGTTTGGCCTCACCTTTAATTCCTCTCCATTGGAGAGGAAAAGGAGCGTTTTTAGAAATGCCCTTAAATAATTAGTTTGTTAAACCAGCATTTCTTTTTGTTATAAAATATTTGTGTTAGGCTTTTTTCTTTTTTTAGAAGTCTTGGCTTTCTTGTTAAAGTCCAACGAAATTGCGACCCAGTATTCCAAATCTTTAGCTGTTTTAACATTATCAGAAGATACAAATACAAAGTCTTTCATCACCCTGCCATTGTTTATCATTTGCTGGCAATTGCCCTTTTCCAGTTCTTTTGCGGCCTCTTGTTTGCCAATTCGGCATAGCAGGTCATAAGCGCTTACGCAAATGCACATTTTGTCATTTACCATAAAACAGAGGGAACGGAACATTTTTTTCTCTTCGACAAGGGTTTGTCCGCTCAACAACTCACGGACACGGTTGCTTAATAATTCATTGTATTCCATAAAATATTCTTTTGTAAATTAAACAATAACCTTATTCCTCAGTTTGTCGAGGTCTTTCCGGATCCTGCTTTTTTCCGTATCTGTTTTAACCAGTTTTAAGGCCTTCTCCAAACACTGCATTGCTGTTTGGTTATCAATATCTGTATATAGATATCCTAATAATGCATGATATAAATGATTATTGATTAATTGCAATTTCTCCGCCTCTGCGATAGCTTCCGGTTTTCCCCTTGCTTTTGAAACTGCGTATGTCCGGTTCATTGCAGCAACTGGTGAATATTCAATTTGCAGCAGTTTGTTGTACAGTTGTAATATATTTTCCCATTTATTAACGGTATCTGCTTTCATCGTATGCCAAAAAGCGATGGCAGCTTCAAGATGGTACTTGCTGATGTGGTTTCCTTTTGATGCCTGATTGAGATGATATTTTCCTCTTGAAATCAGTTCTGCATTCCATAAATTGGCATCCTGATCCTCATATCGTATTATTCCCCCTTTTTCATCTATCCTTGCCTCAAAACGGGAAGCATGGAAGCACATCAGTGCGAACAGGGCATTTACCGGCGGCAGGTTGGTTTGTTCGTTTTCCAGTAGTAGAAAAGTTAGGCGCATGGCCTCGAGGCAAAGCTCCTTTCGCAAAACGTTATTCTGACAAACCGAATAATAACCCTCATTAAATAAAAGATACAGCGTGGTTAAAACGGCTTGTAACCTTGTGCTGATTTCACCTGGTTGCGGAAATCCGATCTTTACATTTTGTTCGCGTAGTTTTTCTTTCGCCCTGAACAAACGTTTGTTGATGGTATCTTTGTTAGATAAAAAAGCGTCGGCAATTTCTTCAATTCCAAAACCGCAAAGGATACGAAGCGACAATCCGATTTGAGCCTCAGTAGTTAACGAAGGCTGGCAAATGGCAAACATCATCTGCAACTGGCTGTCTTTGATGTTCTCTTCCGAAAGGTCAATGTCTGCCTCCTGCTGGTCGTGTTCTTCTGTTTGGGGGGAAGTTGCAGCCATCCGCGTAAAAAGAATGTCCCGCTTTAAGTGATCCTTAGCCTTATTCCTGGCTACCGTATAAAGCCATGCCCCTGGATTATCGGGAGTGCCTTTTAGCCCCCAGGTTTCAGCGGCTGCTAAAAAGGTATCACTGGCAATATCTTCAGCAATTTCAAGGTGATCAAAGCCAAAGCGCTTGCAAAGTACAGATGTTATCCTTCGGTACTCCGTCCTAAACAAATGCGGCAGCAGTTCTTTTTTGTCCATCACTATTAAAAAGCTTTCCTCAAATTAAAAAGAAGACTTTAAGTTAAAGATACCTGGTTCAAAATGCTTCTTTTATCCCATAAAAATCAGTGTGCTTTACATGCTTTTTTTAATTATTAAAGATTCAAACACATAAATTACAGGGCTAAAAGAAGCATTGTTAAACAGCTTTTTACATGTCCATTGGGATAATGCCGCGTACTTCTACACTGCCGCCAATAGTTAATACCGGACAACCGTGGGACATTTCCACTGCTTCATCCAATGATTCTGCACGGATAACAATGTAACCACCGATACCTTCCTTAATTTCTACATAAGGCCCGTTGGTAATCATTTTGTTGGACTTTACCACTTTCCCGTCATCCGCCAGGCGGTTACCAGAATCCGCTAATTTGTTTTGGGCGGCAATACTGCCCATCCAGTCCTGCCAGTCTTTCATCATATCCTGCATTTGCTGGGGAGAAGCTTGCGAAGCACTGTTTTTAAAATCCCTTCTAAAAATCAATAAGAACTCGTTCATATTTTAAAGTTTAATTATTAAAATAGTATGACGATTGATCTATTCAAAATTGGACAAACTGATCAAAGTTTTTATTCTAAAGTATGGCTAATTTAGTCATTATATTAAAATTTATCCGGTAAAAACAGTATCAGTTTTTAGCAGGAAAACGGTTCATCAGGTTGAGCAGCACACCGTTCGTCCAGCCAAAACCATCCTGTAGCGGGTACTCGCCGCCGCCTGCTTTCTGGTTGGTGTCCATCACGTTGTATTTTTCCATCAGCTTGCCGGTTTGCTCAAACACACGGATATTGGTTTCGATCCAACGTTCTGCAATTAGTTTTGCCAACTGGTCCTGATGATATTTCGCCAAACCATCAATCGTGATATATTCCAACGGCGCCCATGCATTTGGCGCATCCCATTGCTGGCCGGTCCGGTTCATTGTAGTAACCAATCCGCCTGGTTTTAGAAAATCGGTTTCCAGTAATTTGGCTACTTTAACGGCTTGATTGTTTGTGGAAATTCCAAATTCCAATGGGAAAACGCCAGCTAAAGTTTTTATGGGCGATTGTTTTTTTTGCTGCCGGTTGTAATCTAAAAACCAGCCCTTTTTTTCGTTCCAGCAATATTTCTGAATGGCTTTTTTACGGTTTGCTGCTTTTAGCAGGTAAAAATTTTGCTGCTTTTTGTTCCCTTGCAATGCGTATGATTTTGCAATAGATGTTTCCAGGTGATACAGCAAACTATTCAAATCAACCGGGATAATTTGTGTGGTTTGAATATCGGCCAGCTTTTGCGAAGTGCCAAACCATCGGCTACTAAAATCCCAACCCGAAGCTGCGGCCGCACGGATGTTACGGTAAAAATCGGGCAGTTTTTGTTGGGTTGACTTTCCTGCTGCTACATCTTCTTTATAAGATTCTTCACGAGGTTGGTCGCTGTCGTCCCAATAACGGTTCAGGAGCTCGCCCTGCTGCATTCTTACTGCTAATTTATAAGCTTTTCCCGCAGGTAAAGTTGCTGCCCCCTGCATAAAATAAGCGTATTCTTTAAGGAGTTGCGACTGATAACGAGTATAAACCTGATTGCCTTCGTCTTTAGCCAGCAGATCCAGCATCATAGAAAAAAACGGTGGTTGGCTGCGGGTTAAATAATAAGTACGTGTACCGTTAGGGATGTGGCCGAAACGGTTGAGCAGGTAAGCAAAGTTATCTACCATGTCGCGGATCAACTGCGTTTTGTGGCTTTCCTGCAAACCCAACATCGTAAAATAGGTGTCCCAGTAATAGGTTTCGCGGAAACGGCCTCCGGGAACAATAAAATTATGCGGTAAAAGGAGCAAGGAGCTTTTGGAAACCGTGTCGTGACGGCGGTAAAGTACCTGCCAAAGCGTATCAATATGTTCACGGACGCCCGCGCCAATATCACTTTTAAAATTCTTGCTGCCAGATATTGGCTCATCAAAATGTGCTTCGACAAAAGTTTTTAAATTGAAGTCGGACTGATCTTTTTGTGCATTATAATCCTGCATGATGGCTTTCGGGTTTTGTTTCGGAAGGGCATCAGCAAAAGTTTTATTATCCGGATAAATGCTGTTTAACTGTACTGCTTCAAACAAACCCGGATATTGCTGCCGCGGCGAAAGGGTTTGGGCAAAATTTGTAGTTGATAAAAACAGCAAAAGCCAAGGAAGCAGGATCAGTTTTTTCATTGAGGTGTGTGGTTTAGGGTAAGAGGCTTTTGGCTATCGGCCCTCACAGCCTTTAACTGCTACAAATAAACAATTAACTATCTGAAAAATAATCAACCTGGGTTTTTTACCGGAAGCTGATGACTGAAAACTATCGGCTTCCTCACTCTACCGTTACTGATTTGGCTAAGTTACGCGGCTGGTCAACATTGCAGCCACGCATCAAGGCAATGTGATAAGCCAGCAATTGCAGCGGAATGGTGGCCAACAAGGGTAAAAAAGCCTCATCTGTTTGTGGGATCTCAATCACATAATCAGCCATTTTTTTGACTTCCGTATCACCTTCCGTAACAATGGCAATCAGTTGTCCGCCGCGTGCTTTTACTTCCTGGATATTGCTGATCACTTTTTCGTAGGAAGAATGTTTTGTGGCGATGAAAATCACGGGCATTGCTTCATCAATCAGCGCGATTGGGCCATGTTTCATTTCCGCTGCCGGGTAACCTTCGGCATGGATGTAAGAAATTTCTTTTAATTTTAAAGCACCTTCCAGTGCCACCGGAAACGCGCTTCCCCTACCCAGAAACAAACAGTTCGGCGAGTCTTTAAACTTAGCGGCTATGAGCTTGATTTCTTCATTGGTTTTAAGTGTTTGCTCAATCAGTTGCGGAACCTGGTTCAACTCCGTCAATAAGCTAATTAGCTTGCTTTGGTTTAAAGTGCCTCTGATTTGAGCGATATAAAAAGCAATCAGCGTTAAAACAGTAACCTGCGCCGTAAAGGCTTTGGTGGAAGCCACACCAATTTCCGGGCCGGCATGGGTATAAACGCCGGCATCCGTGATACGCGGAATAGAAGCGCCAACGACATTGCAAATACCAAAAATAGTAGCGCCTTTATCTTTGGCCAAGCCCAATGCAGCCATGGTATCTGCTGTTTCCCCGGATTGGGAGATGGCAATCACCAGATCTTTTTCAGAAATCACTGGGTTGCGGTAGCGGAACTCGGAAGCATATTCCACTTCCACCGAAACCCGTCCGTATTCTTCAATTAAATATTCGCCTACCAAACCTGCATGCCAGGAAGTGCCGCAAGCTACGATAATGATGCGCTCAATATTCTTCAGTTTCTCCGCATAAGCCGTTAATCCGCCCAATTGTATGCGGCCCTGCTCCGGATAGATGCGGCCGCGCATGCAATCACGTACAGCGCGTGGCTGCTCATAAATTTCTTTGAGCATAAAATGATCAAACCCGCCTTTCTCCAGCATTTCCAGCCTGAGTTCCAACTCCTGCACATAAGGCGTTTGCACAATATTGTCGATACTTTTAATCAGCAGGTTATCGCGGCTGATATAAGCAATTTCATTATCGTTCAGGTAGATCACATTACGCGTATATTCTACAATCGGTGTGGCATCCGAAGCAATAAAATACTCGCCTTTGCCTACACCAATTACCATAGGGCTTCCTTTTCTGGCAGCAATCAACCGGTCAGGCTCATTGCTACTCATGATAACAATGGCATAAGCACCAATCACTTGTGTTAAGGCAATGCGTACAACTTCCTGCAAATCCAGTTGGGTTTCTTCCTGAATGTTTTCGATCAGGTGAACCAGAACTTCGGTATCGGTGTCGCTTTTAAACTCATGGCCTTTTTCGATCAATGCTTCTTTTATCGTTGCATAATTCTCGATGATACCATTGTGAATGATGGTTAATTTACGGCTGCCTGAAGAATGGGGGTGTGAGTTACGGTCGCTGGGTGCGCCGTGTGTGGCCCAACGGGTGTGGCCCATACCAATAGTGCCCGTCATAGAAATATCTTTTACAAAATTTTCCAGGCCGCTTACTTTTCCGGCTTTTTTATAAACCTTCAGTTCCTGGTCCAACAAGGCAACACCGGCGCTATCATAACCGCGATACTCCAAACGGTGCAAACCTTTTATAATAATAGGGTAAGCGTCCCGAAAACCGATATATCCAACAATTCCACACATAATAAAGCAGCAGGTTTATAAATTAAGCTCAAAGGTAAGAACGGATTTAAATTTTTATCCCCCAAATTTATTGTGCTTCTTTTATCGGTGCAAAAACAGGAGTTGTATTTATGTCGATAAAAGAAGCATAGGAAAATGTATATTTTTTTAGGTGATAAAAGAAGCATAAAAAAAGCTTGCAAATTTCAACCAAAATCAGGGGCTATCTCACCAGTGCAGGTGTATAAATGATGTTCAATTTCATTTTGTAGTTAGAAGTTTTATCCCCTCCTGCAACTAATCTTCCGGCACTGTAAGCAGAACCGGTACCGTATTCTATGGTCGAGGTGTTATAATAATTGGCAGGGGCAAGGAAGGTGCCGTAATCAATGGTTTTGCCGGAGATCAAGTCTTGGATATAACCTGTAATGATGAAATGGTACTCGTTTTTGGTTGAACTGTAATAACCGCCAAATATAAGTGGGGATAAGAACCTGAGATCGTTAATGTTGGCGTCTGGTATAAGCGTGCGCTGCTTAGCTACATTATACCGGTACATCGTTAATTTTGGCACGGGTAAAAAAGGATAAAGCTGTGTGCCCGCCACCGGGGTTACAATTAATTCAGCACGGTTTAAAGCTGCATTGCCAATTAACTGTTTTACGTTAGTGGCCAGGGAAGGAAAACTTATTTTAGTCCTTAAACCCGCAAGGCCCTGTAAATAAACCGTGCCTGATGATTTTGCCGCACTGCTTAATGCTGCCGGAATAACCGTACCGGTGTAATCATGTTTTATTTGTGATGCAAAATTACCTGATGCCCGGAAGGAGGCCATCACTGTATCGATTTTGCCCGAACTGTTTGTGTTTTTATAATAGATGTTGAGAGCACAAGAATCTGTCAATAAATAAAAATTACCGCCCGGCCCGCCTGTGGTTTGTGCTTTGTCAAAGGTTAAGTACAAGCCTTTGAAGTATCTTTTAAAAGCTTCGCTACCTATCAATTTTAAAGAATCAGTAGTTAAAATATTAGTTTTAACAAAAGCAGTGTTTAGCGGTACCCTAATCTGGGGCTGTAGTTTTTTAAGGGTATCTTTTGCGCCGGTAACAATTTGTAAAACCTTAACACTGTCACTCGGACGTGCTTTAAAACTACGGGTACCAATTACAACAGGATTATACGACCAGGCTTTTGTATTATAATAAACCTGGTTCAGCGGCTGTTCATTCAGTTGGTAAACGTTAAGTTTATAGTTGGTAGCTGTAGTATCACCATAAAAACCTTTTGCATAACGCAATACTAAAACAGCAGAATCTACCGTAACAGTAGCGGTAAGCCTGGTAAATGCAATACTGCCGGGGGTACCTATAGACATAGCTACGTTAGCTTCTGTAACACCAAAAACCGGGTCTTTGTAATAAGCTAAAGGGGCAACATAAAAAGAGGTAGCATTCTGGGTGGCCACTAAGTTACTGGTTACTACGCTATCGTCCCTTAAAGTGCTCGTGTTGATGGACACCGTATCCAGCAAAGTACCATTGATAACCTGGGAAGGATCAATGGCTAAACCAACAGCATCTGGTTTTTTGCAACCACTTAAAATAAAAAGGCTTATCAACAAAGTCAATAAGCCTGTTTTAACAAATTTCATATATACGGTCAAATCTTATGCAACATGCACCAATTCTTCATTGGCAATTTCTTCGTAAAAGTTGTAAAAATTTTCCGAATCCAATGTTAAATCATAATCCAGAACTGGTTTTCCGGCCTTTTTAACATTATTTAACAATTCGGGGCTAAGCTCGCTGCTGCCAATAACCAGGGCATCCGAATATTGAAGAGCGCCATTGTCCAGTGCTAAACTGTTGCCATCTTTAAAAGGTTCGGTATCTTTTTCGGTCATTCCGTTCATTGCTGCTTTTTTCAAAAAATCGGCACTTAGCGATTCACTGAAATTATTGTCGTAAAAAGAGTAGATCACTTTAGAATTTTTAAAAGTGGGGTCATCTTTATAACTGATTTTAACGTAAGCCGGAACCAAAGATGTTAACCAGCCATGGCAATGGATAATATCCGGTGCCCATCCTAATTTTTTTACCGTTTCCAATGCCCCTTTGCAAAAGAAGATCATGCGCTCATCATTATCGGCATAAAACTTCTCTTCTTTGTCCCTAAAAACATATTTACGCTGAAAGTATTCTTCGTTGTCTAAAAAATAAACCTGCATGCGTGCAGTTGGTATAGAAGCTACTTTAATAATTAGCGGGTTGTCATTATCGTCAATAATGATATTCATGCCCGACAGTCGGATCACTTCGTGTAAACGGTTCCTTCGTTCATTAATGTTTCCAAACCGTGGCATCAGAATCCTGATCTCAAATCCTTTTTCCTGCATGGCCTGCGGAAGCTGACGGGTGATTTCGGAAATTTTAGAAAGTTCTAAAAAAGGCGACATTTCTTGTGTAATAAACAAAAGTTTCGATTTACTCATCTTTATGATTGTTAATTAGATGTAAAGGAATTTACAATTAAGGGCACAAAGATAAGCATTATCTTATCATTTATCAATCAATTGTGCAAGCGGATAGTAGGATATTTTAATCAAATGACCAAATTTGAACTCAAATTAATTTAACTGCTTGAAAATAATTAAAACGATTGCAGAACTGCAAAAGCACTTGCAAAACCAGCAAAGCAATACTGAACAGGTAGGGCTTGTGCCAACTATGGGCGCATTGCACAATGGGCATTTGTCCTTGATTGCTATGGCTAAAACACAGACCGATATTGTAGTGTGTAGCATTTTTGTAAACCCGACACAATTTACAAATGCCCTTGACCTGGAAAAATATCCGCGACCGGTAGAAACAGATATCAAAAAACTGCAACAGGCAAATTGTGATATTTTGTTTATGCCTGATGCAACAGAAATGTACCCGCAAAAAGAGCATTGGCATTTGGATATTGGCGGGATAGAACACCGTTTGGAAGGAAAGTTCAGGCCGGGCCATTACCAGGGCGTGACACATATTGTTTATAAACTTTTCGTTGCAGTAAAACCTGATGTTGCTTTTTTTGGGCAGAAAGATTTCCAGCAGTTCCTGGTGATCGGGAAAATGACGGAAATAAAAAAACTGCCGGTAAAATTGGTGATGTGCCCCATCATACGAGAGGCGGACGGGCTGGCCATGAGTTCCCGCAACATTCATTTAAGTGCCGGGGAAAGAAAGCAAGCACGGGTACTGTCGCGCGCTTTGCAGCATATCAAAAAAAGGTATGTAAAAGAAGCATCGGCAGCAATACTGAAAGAAGCATCGGAAATGATCAAAGCTGAACCGGAAATAGGCCTAGAATATTTGGAAATCGTAAATAGGAATGATCTGGATGCTGATCTAAGTGATCCGGAAAAAGGTGTAATTGCGCTTGTGGCTGCTAAAGTTGGACAAACCAGGCTGATTGATAATATGATCCTGAGTTGAGAAAGAGGGTTTATCTAATACAAATCAATATTTCTAACTTTGCGCCATGGTTATTCAGATTTTGAAATCGAAAATTCACCGGGTTAAAATAACGCAGGCCGAATTAAATTATGTCGGCAGCATTACGATCGACGAAGATTTGATGGATGCCGCCAATATTATTGCCAACGAGCGGGTACAGGTTGTAAACAACAATAACGGCGCACGCTTTGAAACTTATGCCATAAAAGGGGCACGCGGCTCGGGCACGGTTTGTTTAAATGGCGCAACGGCACGGTTGGCACAAGTTGGTGATGTCGTGATTATTATGTCGTATGGTTTTTTACCTGTAGAAGAAGCAAAAGTTTACGAGCCGGTTTTGGTTTTCCCAAACCATCATAATAAATTGTTGTAGTTATGGTGGATAAACTAACCATTATCAGAAAAAAAATCGTTGATGAAAAGCAGTTGCAGCGTGTAATTGCCTCCTGGCGCATAACCGGACAAAAAATTGTTTTTACCAACGGCTGTTTTGATATTTTACATGCCGGGCACGTTATCAGCCTTACCGGCGCTGCTTCTTTTGGCAACCGTTTAGTTGTCGGTGTAAATTCTGATGCTTCCACGCGCAGGTTAAAAGGGCCAGCCAGGCCAATTCAAAACCAGGATTCGCGCGCACTGCTGCTGGCCGCCATGCACTTTGTAGATCTGGTGGTTGTTTTTGAAGAAGACACGCCCGAAAAATTGATCCGGTTGGTCACACCGGACGTGCTGGTAAAAGGCGGCGATTACAAGGTACAAGATATTGCCGGTGCACAATGGGTGCTGGACCATGGCGGGAAGGTAGAACTCATCAGCTATCTGGACAACAGTTCCAGTACCAATATCATCAAAAAGATCAGGGGAAGTTTATAGTTTTTTGCACGGTAAAAGAAGCATTCACCTGCCTTAAAAACAAAAAGGTCAAAATCTTTTCAAAATGAAATTAAGGTTATTTTATTCTTTTATAATTGGGGCTTTGTGCCTGATATGCACTTCGTTTAATCGCATTGACGTATTAAAAAGCGGCAGCTGGCTGGCCAAAATCAAAACTGCTTCCGGCCAATACATTCCTTTTAATTTTGAATTGAAAGACAGTGCAGGTAAAAAACTGATGACGATCATCAATGGCAAAGAAAGGTTTAAAGTAACCGATGTTGCTGTTAAAGGCGATTCTGTCCTGATAAAAATGCCATTGTTTGATTCCGAGATCAGGACGGTTTTAAGTGCAGATTCCCTTCGTGGAAACTGGGTAAGGCATTTGGGCAGCAAAAATTTACCCGTTCCGTTTTCTGCCCGGGCCGGTGTTTCATGGCGTTTCTTTCCTTCTCCCGCAAAACCAAAATTCAATATTTCCGGCCGCTGGTCTGCTGTTTTTACCGATCAGGATTTGCAAAATAAAGACGTTACCGTTGGCGAATTCAAACAAAACGGAAACGATATTACCGGCACATTTTTAACCACAACCGGAGATTACCGTTTTTTACAAGGAACGGTTTCTGGTGATGATTTATATCTGTCCTGCTTTGATGGCTCACATGCTTTTTTGTTCACGGGGAAGATCGGCAATGCGCAAACCATTGTCAACGGTAAGTTTTATTCAGGCGCTTCTTCCCTTCAATTATGGAATGCTGTAAAAGATGCAAACGCAAAATTGCCGGATGCTTATTCGCTTACGGTTTTAAAACCCGGTTATAAAAAGATTGACTTTACTTTTCCCGACCTGGATAAAAAGGAGGTTTCTTTATCGGACGGTCAATTTAAAAACAAGGTTGTTATTTTGCAGGTCATGGGTTCCTGGTGCCCTAACTGCATGGACGAAACGGCTTATTTAAGTAAGGGCTTTTATAAAAAATACCATGCAAAAGGAGTAGATATCTTAGGGCTGGCTTACGAACGTACGACAGATTTTGAAACATCCAGAAAAAATATCGAGCAGTTAAAAAACCGTTTCAATATTCCTTATGACGTGCTGATCACCGGCTACACCAACAACAAAAACGAAACGGCAAAAAGCTTGCCCGCCTTAGCCGGTTTTGTTGCTTTTCCAACCACGGTTATTATCGATAAAAAAGGCGACGTGCGTAAAATACATACCGGTTTCAGCGGTCCCGGAACAGGAAACCATTACACCGAATTTACGCACGAATTTGAAACAATGATCGATCAGCTACTGGCAGAAAAACAATAGCGCTTACCGTCTTTCAAAAGCGCCAAAGATCATTTTCAAAACAGCTAAAACAATTGCAAATAAAGCGGCTGTAAAAAAACCATCTACGCTAAAACCATCCAGAATTTTAGAAACCAGCAATACCATGCAAACGGTGATGATGAACGATACCAAGCCCAGCGTTAAAATATTAATGGGCAAGGTTAATATCCGTAAGATAAAGCCAATAGTTGCATTAACCAAAGCCAGTACAATCCCGGTAACCACAGCCGATAAATAACCATTTACATGTACCCCGGGAATTACGTGTGCAGCAATAAAAACAGCTAAACCTGTCAGTAAAATCTCAATGATGAATCTCATAATGGTAAGGTTGAAGTGCAAAAATATCATTATTAAAATTTTTACCAATTTTTATATGATAAAAACAGTATCAACAGGTACAATAAATAAACACAATGAAAGCAACTTTAAAAACTACATTAAAAGCTTGACTATTAAATAATTTGTTTACCTTTGTATCAATTAAAGAAAAGAGGGGACATTGTCCCCTCTTTTCTTTTAACCGTTAATTTTTGAAATATGACCGTTGAACAGCAGGTAAAAAACCTGGTAGAAGACAAGATCAGCGACCGGCCCGATCTGTTTTTAGTGGATGTAAAAATGCACCCGAACGGAAAACTAATGGTGTTGGTGGATGGCGACCAGGGCATTGGTATCGGGGATTGTGCCGCGATCAGCCGCCATGTAGGTTTTCACCTCGAAGAAAATAACGTGATCGAGGATGCTTATAATCTGGAAGTTTCTTCTCCCGGCATTGATTTTCCTTTAAAATCTGTTCGGCAATATCTAAAAAATATTGGACGGAATGTGTCTTTAAAACTGACAGGCGGTAGCCAAAAAGAAGGTAAATTAGTAGCTGCCGATGATGAAGGCATATTGATAGAAGAAAAAACAGCTGTAAAAGGTAAAGAAGCCACATTTACAGAAACACGGCTGCTATACGGTCAGCTTAATGAAACAACTGTTTTAATATCGTTCAAATAAAGACCTCCGTTTGATCCTTCAAATTAAAAAGCAAACGGAAGCTTAAATTATAATTGAATAAAAAACCTTGATGAAAAATGGGCAACATAAATTTAATTGATTCTTTTCAGGAATTTAAAGATTTCAAGAACATCGACAGGCCAACCATGATGAGTGTGATGGAAGATGTTTTGAGAAGTATGATCAGAAAAAAATATGGTACAGACGAAAATTGCGACATCATTGTGAACACCGATAACGGCGACTTGGAGATCTGGCGTACGCGTATGGTGATGGAAGACGGTTTTTCTGAAGATGACGACCTGGAAGTAGAACTGGCAGAAGCAAAAACATATGATCCGGACCTGGAAGTAGGCGACGAGCAGATTGAATTGATCACTCTGGAAAGTTTTGGCCGAAGGGCAATCCTGGCTGCACGCCAAACGCTTGTTTCCAAGGTTTTGGAATTGGAAAAAGATGAGATCTACAAAAAATACAAAGACCGGGTTGGCGAAATTGTAACCGGGGAAGTTTACCAGGTGTGGAAAAAAGAAGCATTGATTTTGGACGATGAAGGCAACGAATTATTGCTTCCGAAAACAGAACAGATCCCGGCAGATTACTTTAAAAAAGGCGATTCTGTTCGTGCCGTGATCCATAAAGTAGATATGATGAACAGCAATCCGAAAATCATCATCTCCCGTACAGCCCCTGAGTTTTTACAGCGTTTGTTTGAAATGGAAGTGCCGGAAATATTTGATGGCTTGATCACGATCAAAAAAATAGTGCGCGAACCGGGCGAAAGGGCAAAAGTAGCGGTAGAATCTTACGATGACCGGATTGATCCGGTTGGTGCCTGCGTAGGCATGAAAGGTTCCCGGATCCATGGAATTGTGCGCGAGTTGAAAAATGAAAACATCGACGTAATCAATTACACCAACAATTTGTCTTTATATGTGCAGCGTGCCTTATCTCCTGCAAAGATCACTTCTATTAAATTAGATGATGAAAAGAAAACAGCGGCAGTGTATTTAAAGCCCGATCAGGTTTCACTGGCAATTGGCCGGGGCGGCCACAACATCAAATTGGCAGGTAAATTGACGGGTTACGAAATAGATGTTTACCGCGAAGTGGATGAGCATGAAGAGGATGTTGATATCGAAGAATTTTCTGATGAAATTGATGGATGGATACTGGATGAGTTTAAACGTATTGGTTTAGACACCGCCAAATCTATTTTAAATCTGAGCGTTGATGAATTGGTTAAACGCACAGATCTGGAAGAAGAAACAGTTAAAGAAGTCCTGTCGATTTTACAGTCGGAATTTGAATAAAATCAAATAACCAAATTAAAAAAATGTACTTTTGTATAAAAGCGCAGAAAACAATATAAATGTCAGAAGACAAATCTATAAAATTATTTAAAGCAGCAAAAGAGCTGAATATAGGTACCAATACGATAGTGGGGTTTCTAAGTGGAAAAGGTTATAAAGTAGAAAACAAACCCACTACGCAGTTGAGTGCCAATATGTATGAAGCTCTGTTAAAAGAATTTCAGGGTGATAAAAACATAAAAGAAGAAGCCAAGCAGATCAGCATTGGGAAAATAAGAAAAGAAGAAACTGTTCCCCTTGCCGAAAAACCAACCGCTTTTTCTGGTAAAGATACGGAGCATCAGGAAGTGCTCATTAAAAACAACAGCAATTTCCCCGATACCGCAAGGCCTGCTGCACCTGCACAAGGCACGAAAGATGACGCTCATTTGCCAGGTGTAAAAGTAGTAGGCAGAATGAATTTAAATGACCTTAACGGCAGAGGCCATCAGGAAAAAGAGGTGGTAAAAGAAGCACCTAAACCTGAAGCAAAACCGGTTGAAGTTAAGGTTACAGAAGTAAAACACGAGGCGGCAAAGTCTGTTGATGCACCTGTACAACAAAAACAACCTGAAACGATATCAGTTTCTACGGTTGTTGCAGAACAAAGGCCAGAAGTTACACAAAAAGAGCCTGTAAAAGAAGCACCTAAAGCGGAAGTACCGCAAGAACCGGTTGTTAAACCACCAGTTGTCTCCAAAGTGCCGGAAGCAAAAGTTCAGGAAAACACTGAGCCTATAGCAACTCCTGTTGCAGAAACGGCTTCGGCAGAGGAAGCATCACCGGCAGAATCTGAAGTGATTAGGGCGCGTGCAGACCGCTTGAGCGGTCCAAACGTGGTTGGTAAAATGACTTTACCTGTTAATCAGCCAAAACGTAACCAGCCCGTAGCGTCATCTTCTAATACAGCAAACAATAGTGCTGCCGATCATAAAAGAAAACGCAAGCGTAAAGAAAACGCACCTGGGCAGCCGCCTCATACAGGTCAGGCTCCCCATAATCCGGGTTCTCATGCGCCTGGTCAAAATAACAACAATAATCAGCGTCCGGCAGCAGGTCCTGGCAACCGTCCGCCGTTTAACAGGAATAATAACAATAATGGTCGTCCTGATAATAGAAATACCCCTGGTAATAACCGGCCGGCACCTGCAACTGGTCCAAAAGAAGAACCTACAGAAAAGGAAATCCAGGATCAGATCAAAGCTACTTTAGCACGTTTAAGCGGTGCCGGAAAATCCGGAAAGTTTGCGCAACGGGCTAAATTACGCCGTCAGAAACGGGATGATTATGCTTCTTCCGCAGAAGAGGCAGCAATGGAGCAGCAGCTGCAATCCAAGGTACTTAAAGTTACCGAATTTGTTACGGCAAACGAACTGGCTTCGATGATGGATGTATCTGTAACGCAAATTATTTCCACCTGTATGAGTCTGGGCATGTTTGTTTCCATCAATCAACGCCTGGATGCAGAAACCCTGACCATTGTAGCCGACGAATTTGGTTACGAGATAGAGTTTGTTAAACCACAGGACGAGGAAGCCAGTCTGGATGAAGCAGATACTGCTGATACTTTAGTGTCCCGTGCACCGATCGTGACCATTATGGGCCACGTGGACCATGGAAAAACATCCTTATTGGACTTTATCCGCAAAACCAACGTCATTGCCGGTGAAGCGGGTGGGATTACGCAGCATATCGGAGCTTATGAAGTTACTTTAGAAAGCGGTAAAAAAATAACTTTCCTGGATACCCCCGGCCACGAAGCTTTTACAGCCATGCGTGCACGTGGCGCCCAGGTAACGGATATTGTGATCATCGTTATTGCTGCTGATGACAGTGTAATGCCTCAAACCCGTGAAGCTATTAACCATGCACAGGCAGCAGGTGCACCAATTATCTTTGCATTCAACAAAGTGGATAAACAGGGAGCAAACACAGAAAAAATACGCGAGCAACTGGCATCCATGAATATTTTGGTGGAAGATTGGGGCGGTAAATACCAGTCTCAGGAGATTTCTGCTAAAACCGGTTTAAACGTAGATACATTACTTGAAAAGGTATTGCTGGAAGCAGAGTTACTGGAATTGACAGCTAACCCAAACAAACGTGCGGTAGGAACGGTGATAGAAGCTGCTTTGGACAAAGGCCGTGGTATTGTAACCACTGTTTTGGTTCAGGCAGGAAAATTAAAAGTAGGCGATCCGATCCTGGCAGGTTGTTACAGCGGCCGCGTAAAAGCATTAACCAACGAACGCGGACAACGCGTAGAAGAAGCAGGGCCATCAACACCGGTACAGGTGTTGGGCATGCAAGGCGCCCCAACGGCTGGCGATAAGTTCAATTCCATGGAAAGTGAGGTTGAAGCAAGGGAAATTGCCAATAAACGTTTACAGTTACAACGCGAACAGGGTTTAAGGACACAGAAACACATTACGCTGGATGAAATTGGCCGTCGTTTGGCCATTGGGAACTTTAGGGAATTGAACATCATTGTTAAAGGTGATGTGGATGGTTCTATCGAGGCACTTTCCGACTCTTTGCTGAAACTTTCAACCGATCAGATTCAGGTTAACATTATCGGAAAAGCAGTTGGACAGATTTCTGAATCGGACGTATTGCTGGCTTCTGCTTCGGATGCGATCATTATTGGTTTCCAGGTTCGCCCTTCAGGCAGTGCCCGTAAACTGGCTGAACAGGAACAAATTGATATCCGCCTGTACTCCATCATTTACGATGCCATCAACGAAATCAAAGCAGCCATGGAAGGTATGCTGGCGCCAACTTTTGAAGAGAAAATTGTTGCCAACGTAGAGATACGCGAAACCTTTAAGATCAGTAAAGTGGGTACAATTGCCGGTTGTATGGTGTTGGACGGTAAAATCAGCCGTAACAGTAAGATACGGATAGTGCGGGATGGCGTGGTAGTATATACCGGGGAACTGGCTTCCTTAAAGCGTTATAAAGATGATGTAAAAGAAGTGGCAACAGGATACGAGTGCGGTTTAAACATCAACAATTTCAACAACATTGAAGTAGGCGATATTGTAGAAGCTTACGAAAACGTGGAAGTGAAAAGGAAGCTGGCTTAAATGCCATATCCATATAAGTTATTCAAGGGAAGTAGAGCCTTACTATTTAAAAAATAGCAAGCCTCTTTTTTTGATGCTTCTTTTACTGTGGCAAAAACAAATATTTTGTATAATAGAGAGGAAAGGTATTTTCCTGAATATGCTGATCCTGGCAGGAATACAAGAACTGAGTTAATATACTTTGCAGTGTTTTTCTTTAAAAGAACAAAATCAAAAGTTTAAACAATTTCCTTTATAATTAGTTTATTTGAATAAATAAAAAATAAACAATGCTTCTTTTATCACCCTAAAATATAAACTTCGTACTTAAAAAGTTTGATTCATTGTTGTTTACAATATCATTGATCAGCTTTTTATTGTTGTCGTTCAGTTTAGTGGCTACCAAAGAACGGATGGAAAATGAACGCAAAGCATCCACTACGGACAATGTTCCTTCGGCACTGTCTTTACGGCCGGTAAACGGAAAAATATCCGGGCCGCGCTGGCACTGGCAATTGATATTTACCCGGCTTACTTCATTTACCAAAGGGTCAATTAGCGAAGCAATCTCATGTGCATCATTACTGAAAATACTAACCTGCTGGCCATGCGGCGATTCGATCAAATAGTCAATCGGTTCTGAAAGATCATCAAAAGCGATCACCGGGATCACCGGCCCGAACTGCTCTTCGCGGTACAATTTCATCTTTTCATTCACCGGATAAACCACCGCCGGATAAACAAAAGAAGCTACTGTTTCGCCGCCGTTTTCATTCACTACTTTTGCACCGTTGGCGATGGCATCGTCTATGCAGTCTTTTAAATAAGCTGGTTTGCCAGGCTCCGGCAGCGGTGTGAGGTTTACACCTTTTTCCCAAGGCATCCCGAATTTCAATTTTGCAATTTCAGCCGAAAGCTTTTGCAGAAATTCATCAACTAAACTTTTATGCACCAAAAGGATCTTTAAAGCGGTGCAGCGTTGTCCGTTAAAAGATAAAGCACCCAAAACCGTTTCACTTACAGCAAGATCAATATCTGCATTTTCGGTAATGATCGCTGCATTCTTGGCATCTAAACCTAAAACAGCACGCAAACGATTCACTTTCGGATGCAGCTTTTTCAATTCGTTGGCCACTTTGCTGGAACCGATCAGCGTTAAAACATTGATCTTGCCGGACTGCATCAGTGGCGGGACAATATCTGCGCCACGGCCGTAAATGGTATTGACCACGCCTTTCGGAAAGGATTCCTGAAAAGCTTTCAGCAGCGGATAATGCAAAAGTGTACCATGTTTCGGCGGTTTGAAAAGTAGGGTATTGCCCATGATCAAAGCTGGGATCAACGTGGTAAAAGTTTCATTAAGCGGATAGTTGAACGGCCCCATACACAAAACTACACCCAGCGGCGAACGGCGAACTTGCGCTACAATACCCTGCTCGATCTCAAAACGGGAAGACTGGCGGTCAATGTCTTTTAAAGCATCAATAGTTGCGTGGATGTATTCAACCGTTCGGTCAAATTCTTTTACAGAATCTGCATAAGATTTGCCTATCTCCCACATCAGCAATTTGACTACCAACTCTTTTTGTGCAGCCATTTTAAAGGTGAATTGTTCTACACGTTGTATCCGGTCGGCAACGCCCATCGTTGGCCACTCGCCGCGGCCGCTGTCAAAAGCTGCCATTGCCGCATCCAGTGCTTCCATGGCTTCTTTTGTTCCGCAAACCGGGAACGCACCGATAACTTTCCGCTGCAAACCTTGGGCTGTACGGACACAAACCGGCGAGGAAACTTCGCTCATTTCGCCGTCCCAATTTTTCATTTCCCCGTTGGACAGGTATTCCCGCTGGATGATCTGGCCGGGCAAAAGGAACTCTGGCGGGATCTGGCTTTCTTCTATAAAAATAGCTTGGAGATTTAAAGTTGTGCTCAATGCTTTAGGGTATAAAGTATAAGTTTAAAGTATCGTTTAAAGGAGATTTTAAAGCAAGTCAAAACTAAAATCCCCGTCTGTATTTAACTGTTTTTATAATACAATAGTTTTCATTTTGGGTACTAAAGCTTTCATTATTGTCCACGCTATAATGTAAGCAATAGCACAAAACGTAAACATAATGGTATAACCGCTTTGAATATGACCTAATGCTTTGTAATGATCGAATAGTGCACCACCAATTTTTGATACAATTACCCCGCCAATACCTCCGGCCATACCTCCTATTCCGATGATAGAGCCGATAGCTTTCTTTGGAAACATATCTGATACCGTAGTAAAAATATTTGCAGACCAGGCCTGATGGGCGGATGCCCCGATACCAATTAAAATGACCGGCACCCAGTAGGTATATTGCCCAAACGGTTGGGCCAGCAGAATTACCAGTGGGAACAAAGCGATTATCCTCATGGCTTTCATGCGTCCTTCATAAGCATTGTAGCCTCGTTTTAAGTAATAAGCCGGAAGCCAGCCTCCGCCAATACTCCCGATCATGGTCATACTATAAAGAATAAATAATGGAAAAGAAATTGATGTGCCTTCTATGCCGTACTGTGCTTTTAAATAAGAGGGCAGCCAAAACAGGAAAAACCACCAAACGCCATCGGTCATGAACTTGCCAAATGTAAAAGCCCAAGTTTGTTTGTATCCTAATAACTTAACCCAGGAAACTTTTTTAGCTTCGGTTTCAGATTCGGTCGGAACGATTACTTTTTCATCGCTGTCAAGTAAAATGTACGCTAATTCATCTTTAGATAAACGTTTTTGTTGCTCTGGCTTATCATAAAATATAAACCAAAATATCAACCATAAAAAACCTGCCGCCCCAATGATTAGAAAAGCACTTTCCCAACCCCATACTTTAGCAATATAAGGTACAGTTGCCGGTGCCAGTATAGCGCCGACGTTAGCGCCCGAATTAAAAATACCTGTCGCAAAGGAACGTTCTTTTTTTGGGAAATATTCAGCCGTTGTTTTAATTGCCGCAGGAAAGTTTCCTGATTCGCCAAAGCCCAAAACTGCTCTTGAGAAAATAAACCCTATGACAGATACCGATATTCCCGTAATGCCAACCAAGGCAAAAAGAGAAGATATCGCCCCTCCGATAGGAATAGCCTTAGCGTGTAAAATGGCACCGAAAGACCAAATGATGATAGCAATTGCATAGCCCCACTTTGTTCCTATCTTATCTATAATGCGGCCTGCAAAAAGCATGGAAATAGCATAAATAAACTGAAATGCAGCAGTAATATTGGCATAATCTGTATTAGTCCAACCAAATTCTACCTCCAATTTGCTTGAAAGAAGGCTTAAAACCTGCCTGTCTAAATAATTAATGGTTGTAGCAAAAAACAATAATGCGCAAATCGTCCACCTGTAGTTACCTATTTTCATGTTTTTTGGCTTAACCGGTTAAATTCATCTGCAACTATTGACCAAGACATGTGCTTCTTTTACCGCACCAAAAAGCTCGTCATAAAGCTTGTCCTCCATTATTTTTTTGCTAATGAGCTTACTGCCCAAGCCAACTGCACTTACGCCTGCTTTAAACCAGCCGGTAATATTTTCTTTGTTCAATTCTACGCCGCCGGTCGGGATAAAAAGCTGACCGGGGAACAACTCTTTTATGGAAGTTAAAAAAGCTTCCCCCAAAATATTTGCAGGGAAAAGCTTAATCAATGCAGCGTAATTTTGCCGGGCGGTGTAAATTTCGGTTGGCGTCATGCAGCCGGGTATCCAAAGTAATCCGGCTTCATCTGCCAGGCGGCCAACAGCCGGGTTTACAATCGGGCTAACTAAAAAATCTGCTCCGGCCGCCAGAAAATCTTCTGCTTCTTTTACCGATTTAATTGTTCCGATACCCAATTCCAGGTCGGGCATTTCTTGGTTTGCCAGCTTCCGCATCAGCTTAAAATTCCCCAAAGCTTCCGGCCCGCGGTTGGTATATTCAAAAACGTGCACACCAGCTTTGTAAATAGTACGTGTAATTTCCAAACTTACTTCCGCATCTTTATAAAAGAACAAAGGCAGAGTGCCCTGCTTTAATATCAGGTTTAAAGAATGCTCTTTTTTACTCATGGTTTTCAATGATTTTTTTTACCGCTTCCACAGTCATGTCCGTCGCGTCGCTTTCAATAAATAATTTGCCAAAAGCCGCTGCCGTTGCAAATTCCAATGCTTCTTTTACCGGTTGTTTTTTGTATAATCCGTAAATCAATCCGGCCATAAAACAATCGCCGCTGCCCACTTTATCTACAATTTTTTCGGCTTTATATTCCTGCGAAACTTCCAGCTTTCCATTGGTATAAATAGTCGTATAATATTTAATTCCGTGATCACCAAAACGGAAAGTATTGGCCACAAATTTACAATTGGGACAAGCTTTGATGATCGCTTCAGAAGTTTTTACAGCATGGTTTAGGTAATTTTCTTTTGTGCCGATCTCATGGATATTTTCATCCACACTTGTTCCCAGCATTTGGCTTGCTGCCCAGATGTTGCCCATGATCAAATTACAATATTGCGCCAGCCTGGGCATGATTTCAATTGGTTCTTTCCCATATTTCCAAAGTTTGGAACGATAGTTCAAGTCTAAAGAAATGAAGATGTTTTTTTCGGAAGCCGCTTTTAAAGCTTCTGCACAAACATCCGCTATGTTTTGGTTGATGGCCGGACAAATCGCGCTGAAATGGAACCAGGAAACACCTTCAAAAACAGTATTCCAATCAATTGTTTTGGGTTGAAGTCCTGAAAAAGAAGAATAATTGCGGTCGTAAATAACGCCTGCATTTTTAAGGTCTTTTCCTTTCGGGAGATAATACGTGCCGATACGGTTTCCCTGGAAAAGAACGGCAGAAGTGTCCAATTTTTTTCTTTGCAGGTATTGGACGATCTGTTCCGACAACATATTTTCCGGCAAAGCAGTAAGATAAGCGGAAGGCAAATCCCAAAGTGCCAGAGCTGTGGCCACGTTCAACTCGGCGCCGCCAACATAAAACGGAAGCGAGTTTTCTTTAAGCCAGTTTCCTTCCGTGTCCGGGCAAATCCGCAGCAGCAATTCGCCAAAACTGAGTATCTTCCCCATATTAAAAATTGAAATAGTTTTTTGCGTTGTGGTAACAAATGTCGGAAATAACCTTGCCTATCCATTCCAAATCATTTGGCAACTCCCCGTTTTCTACATCTTCGCCAAAAAGATTACACAACAACCTTCTGAAATATTCATGCCTCGGAAAGGATAAAAAGCTGCGTGAATCCGTCAGCATTCCTACAAACCTGCTCAACAAACCCATATTTGATAGCGCATTGATCTGCTTCGTCATGCCATCTTTCTGATCTAAAAACCACCAGGCCGAACCATACTGCACTTTCCCGGCAACAGAACCATCGTTGTAATTCCCGATCATGGCAGCAATGAGTTCATTATCAGCAGGATTTAAATTATAAATAATGGTTTTAGCCAAACGGTCTTCCGAATCCAGCCTGTTCAGGAATTTGGAAAGCTGCCGCCCCTGGTTAAAATCACCGATAGAATCCCAGCCCGTGTCCGAGCCTAATTCTTTCAATTTCCGTGCATTGTTGTTCCGCAATGCGCCCAAATGATACTGCTGCACCCAACCTTTTTCATGATCCCAAACAGCAAATTGGAAAAGTAAAGCAGATTTAAATTTCAGGTTTTCTTCCGGGCTGATGCTTCTTTTAGCACGTATTTTTTGAAAGATGTTTCTGATCTCTTCCCCGGTATAATCCTCTGCATAAATCTGCTCCAAACCATGATCAGAAACAGAGCAGCAGTTCTCCGCAAAATAATCATGCCGGGATTTTAAAGCGGATAAATAAGCATCGTAAGTATCAACAGCAATGTTGGATACTTCTTGCAGCTTATCAATATAATGATTCAAGGCTTCCATATTATCTGCATTCAAGGCTTTATCCGGACGAAAAGTAGGAAGCATTTTAACCAAACCGCCCTCTTTTTTTAAAGCTTGATGAAATTGCAGGTTATCTATCGGATCATCCGTGGTACATACCGTTTCTACCTTCATTTTGCCCAGCAAACCCTGCACAGAATATTCCGGCGTTTGCAATTGTGCCGTACAGTTTTCGTAAATGCTTGATGCTGTTTTTACCGATAATAAATCGGTAATGTCAAAATACCGCTGCAATTCTAAATGTGTCCAGTGGTAAAGCGGGTTGCGCAAGGTGTAAGGAACGGTTTCCGCCCATTTTTCAAACTTCTCGTAATCGCTTTTTCCGCCGGTGATGTAAGCCTCGTTAACCCCGTTTGCACGCATGGCCCGCCATTTATAATGATCGCCGTACAACCAAACTTGCGTCAGGTTTTTAAAGTTGATGTTCCCGGCAATTTGATCAGGAGGCAGATGGTTATGGTAATCTATAACCGGCAGCGATTTGGCAAAATCATGGTAAAGCTTTTGCGCCGTTGGTGATTGCAGCAGGAAGTTCTCGTCTAAAAAAGGTTTCATTCGTAATTCTTTTTATGCTGAAGAGGATCGTTAAAACATCAAAATTTAGGTGGTAAAAGAAGTATCCGTATTATTTAAATTTTAAAGGTTCTCCGTTGATGAGGGCAAGGTACATTTGTTGCACGGTTGGAAGAAATCCCGGCAACAAGCTCAAGTCTGTCCCCCAAAGTTCTGTATTGCTTAATATGGTATATACCCGTTCATCCGTTTGCATACTGTTTTTAAGGGCATAAAAATAACATGCCTGATCATCGTTCACCGGGTAACTTAGGCCGTTTAATTCGCCGTAATATTTTCCGCCTTCTTCCTTTTGCACCTGCATAAAAGCAATATAAGCTGCAAAACCTAAAGCCATACGGCCCGGAACGCTATTAAACTTTTGATAATAATTCAACAAAACCGGTACCACGCGCATTTTCAACTTGGCCGAATATTGTACGGTGATGGCGATCCACTGGTGTTTGATGTACGGGTTACGAAACCTATCCAGCACCTGGCTGGCAAAATCATTTGTTTGCTGCTTATTCACGGCATAAGGAATGGCGGGTGCAATTTCCTCCCGCATCACCTTGCTCACGAAATCAGCTATCGTGTCATCGTCCATTGCTTCTTTTACCGTGGTAAAACCAGTAAGAAAAGCCAGTCCGCAGCTTAAAGTGTGTGTGCCGTTCAGCATTCGCAGTTTCAATTCGCGATAGATTTCAATATCAGGCGCAATGACCACACCCTGATCCGCTTCGGCAAAACTCAAAACAGATCTTATTTTTTCATCTCCCTGAATAGCCCACAAACGATAAACTTCGGAAACAATGAGCAAATGATCTTCATAACCCGTCTGACCCTGAAAAGCAGTGATCGTTTCCGAATCAGGCTTCCCGGGCACAATCCGGTCAACCAAAGAATTGCAAAAAGAATTGTCTTTGTCCAGCCAGTCGATAAACGCTTTATCCAATTGATTGAAAGCGGCCAGTTCTAATAAAATAGCTTTTAGTTTATCGCCGTTGTCCACAATTAGTTCGGTAGGGATGATCACCATTCCGCTTGCTTCGCTTCCGTTAAAAACTTTGTATCGTTCTAACAGAAAAGCCAGTAATTTGCCGGGAAAAGAAGCAGGCGGATGGGCATCAATACTTTCTTTAACCAATTGAATCCCAACTTCAGTAGTGTTGGAAATAACGATTTTCATTTCCGGGTTATGTGCACAAGCTAAAATTTCAGCCCAATGTTCTCCGGTAGATAAAACCCGGCTAATGGCCGAACAAATGATATTTTCTTCTGCTTTTTGTCCGTTTTCAATTCCTTTTATGCACAAAGTATATAAGCCGTCCTGCTCGTCAAATGCTGAAGGACTTCCTGTTGAAGTTGATTTTACCACTACAATGCGACCATTGAACAAGCCCTGCCGGTTCGCTTTATCAATAAAATAATCCGGCAATCCTCTTAATAAAACGCCTGTCCCAAATTGTAACACGCTCTCCGGAAGGTTAAAAATTGTTTCATCAGGAACAATTACTCCATTTGCGTGAATATTTTTTAAGGTATTTATCGACAGGGTCATTTGTTTATTCAAGTTGATGAAGAGTTGAAAAGTATTGATTTTTCAGGCAGGATCAAAATTTATACAATATTGTTTTGTCACTGATGATAGATTGGCTTGATACTTCTTTTATCGGAGCAAAATTTATCTCAACAAAAAAACACAGGTAAAATAAGCAACTACGGGAGATGTGGCTATTATAGCAGCGGGGTTTTGATGAAGGCTTATTGTAAGGTTTAACCATCTGTTGTAAAGATTGAGGCCAGGCGGCAAACACCTCGCCGATCAAAAATAACAAGGCAATGCTTCTTTTAAGGGTGTTTTTTATGTGTCAAAAAATACATGGCAAAAGTATCGCAAAACGCAAAAGCAAGGCCATGAAATTTTTTTGCAAGCACATAAATTATAGGGGTAAAAGAAGCATTTAAACAGTTGTTCTGCGCTATCAATTACACATATCTTCCGGTATTTCGCGCGTGATCTTTTGCACTTTGGTAACTACGATGGTGCTGTCGAACTCGGCACCGATACCTTCCTGTCCGGAAGGCTTTTTCATGGCTTCCACTTCTACATAAACCGGTTCATAAGGTTTTTCAAAATTCATGTTGGAGTATTGAAGCTCTAATTTTTTAGAACTATCGGTTACCCAATATTCACGCCCGGTACTACATTCTTTGAAAGATTTTACTTCAAGCCCGAAGCTGTATAAGCCTTTATAAACTTTACTTTCTGCCTGCCCACGCCTGTTGCAACTACAGCAGCCCAACACCGCCAATATACCCCCGATGAAAATTATCCTTTTCATGCTGCTAATTTATAGTTCCTGTTTAATTTCATCCAGTTTTTTTACACTTAAACGGGCACTAATGCCCGATGCAATTAAAGAGATGCTGATCACGGTGATAAAAACCAGCAAAAAATCACTTGCTTTTAAGGTTACCGGATAAGCTTGTACCATGATGCTGCCGCCCATGGATATAAATCCGAACTTCTGTTGCAGTAAGGCAAAGATCAGTCCCAGGACCATTCCAATGATACAGCCAATTAAGGAGATCAGCATGCCTTCAAAAAAGAAAACACGCTGGACCAAACTTTTATCGGCACCTAAACTGGTCAAAACGGCAATATCTTTTCGTTTATCAATCACCAGCATGGTTAACGAGCCGATAATATTAAAAATTGCAATGATCAGCACAAAAGTCAGGATCAAAAATATGGCCCACTTCTCGGAGTTAAGGAGTTTATATAGCGATGTGTTTTGCTGATAACGGTTTTTAACCACATAATTTTTGCCCAACTTTTGCTGCAATTGCTGCTGCATTTGATTGATATTGGCATTGTTCTTTAAATTAAGTTCGATGTATGATATTTTTTGGGGTTCGTCCAGCAATTCACGGGTAAAACCAATTGGCGTGATCACCATATCGTCAAAATCCTGCTGAACGGAAAATACGCCTGAAGTACCAATATTACGCACCACAAACTCGTCCATCGGGTTAAAAGAACTGACTACATTATGCCGGGGCGAATAAATCTGCAGCCTGGCGGACTGGTCCTTAATGTTCATCCCCAGGCTGATCTGCACGGATGCGCCGATAACGGCCAGGTTTTGCCCGTCTTCTTTTAAGGTAAAGGAACCGATCTGCAACGTACTGTCTAAATTCGGGTTCTTCAAAAAGTCATCGCTTACTCCTTTTACCGTGCCAATAAACTGACTTTTGCCATAACGGAGCAACACTTTTTCTTCCAGTACTTCGGTTACAGAAAGCATTTTTGGGAGTTTTTGTAAACTATCCAAATGCAGGGTCGAGGGGTCAAACGTTTTTCCTTTTGCCGGCAGCACTTTCAGTTCGGGCGTAAAGTTGTTGTACAGGGAAACGATGAGCGTTTCAAATCCGTTAAAAACCGAAAGGATTAGGATCAGTGCAGCACTGCCTACCAAAACACCAAGCATAGAAATGCCGGAAATGATATTAATGGCATTAACTGATTTTTTGGAGAAAAGATAGCGCCTGGCTATAAATGCAGCAGTGTTCAATTTGTGATGCTTCTTTTATAATACTCTTTTTAACGGCTAAGTTAAAAAAGGATTGTATTCTTTTTCGTAACCAATGGTAGTTTCCGGGCCGTGGCCAGGATAAACAATTACCTGATCGGGAAGGATAAACAGTTTTTCGCGGATGTTGCGCATCAGTTGTTCTGTGTTGCCGCCGGGCAGATCGGTTCGGCCAATGCTTTCGCGAAAAAGCACATCGCCACCGATTAAAATATGATCATTGGCCGAATAAAAACACAAATGCGCAGGCGAATGGCCAGGCGCAAATATCAGTTCCAATTCCGTTTCCCCGAATTTGATCGTACCGCTTTCCGGTAAAAAGGTTTCGGGCAAAGGCGAAACCTCGTAACGGATTCCCATTTGCGGTGCATAACCCGGAACAGCAGCAAGTAAAGGCAATTCGCCTTCTTGAAATTGCGGCTTCAATCCGTATTGATCAAAAATAAATTTGTTGCCCAGCACATGGTCTATATGGCAATGCGTGTTGAGCAATAAAACCGGCTTTAACAAGTTTTCGGTGATAAAAGAAGCAACCTTGTTTTGCTCCTCGGCGTTGTACATGCCCGGGTCGATTACGGCACAGTCCAAAGTATCGTCAAACAGCAGGTACGTATTTTCCTGGTACGGGTTATTGGCAAAGGATTTAATGTGCAACATAAGTTTTAGCTAGATAAAAGAAGCATTGCTGCCGTTGTTCTTACAAGTAAAAACAAGGCAGGTTTGTTGGGTTTTATTGTTTGTTTTTGAAGAAGACCGTAAAGCGGGTGCCTTTGTTCAACTCGCTTTTTACCTCGATTTTTCCGCCCAGAGCTATAATTTGTGATTGCACAATATACAAACCCAAACCTTTGCCTTCGGCTTTGTTGCTAAATCTTTTATACAGGCCAAAAAGCTGGTGGCCATGTTTATTTAAATCAATGCCGATACCGTTGTCTTCAAAAATCAAAACAACATTGCCCTGTTCCTGATAAGTTTTTATATGGATGGTTAAACCGCGCTCCTCACTTCTGTATTTTAAAGCATTCGACAACAAGTTCAATAAAACACTTTCTAAGTAACTTTCCTTAAATTGCACAACAGGGGCTTCAGTAAAATCTTCTTCAATTTGTGCATTTGCAGCTTCGATCAGGTACGAAAGCGAAGTTTTTACCTTCTTCCAAACTTCTGCTATCGCCAAAGGCTCGGGATTTTTGTCATCCTCACTTTTTATCATTAAAATATCAATGATATCATTAACGGTAATGTTGAGGTTATTGGTCGAACTTTTTACCGCTTCAATCAGCTCCAGCGTATCTGCATCTTCTATGGTTTCGGTTTCCAGCAAACTTAAAAGTCCGGTTAAATTGGCGAGCGGCGCACGCAAATTATGTGCGATCACGTAAGAAAACTGCTTCAGTTCATGGTTGCTTTCCTGCAATTCGCGGACAAGGTTTTCATTTTCCGCCTCATTGCTTTTACGTACAGAAACATCCCGGTAAACAGCTACAAAATGGGTAATGTTTCCATGTTCGTCTTCTACGGGGCTGATGCTGTAATCTACCCAATAATCGCTTAAGTTGTTTTTATAGTTGATTAAACGTGTTTCAAAAGTCCCTGTAAATTGGTTGGCGGCCGATGCTTCTTTTACCGGGTGTTTTTTATGAAGAAGCTCTGGTTTTTGCCCAACTGTTTCCTTTGCTGTAAAGCCGGTTAAATAGCCGAAAGCGGCATTGCTGTAAACAATTTCCGAACTGTAGAAATCAGTTGTGCCGGCTTTGGTGATGATTACGCCATCGGCACTGTTGTTGATAGCCGATTGCAGCAGCAGCAATTGCTGCTGCGTTTCATCTATGATGTTTGTTTGCTGCAAGCTGCTTCTTTTTGCCAAGTCGATGATTACAGCAAGCCTACAGGTTTTGTTATTCAATTGGATCAGGCTGGTCAAAACTTCAACCTCCATCACTTCCCCATTTTTGTTGATGTGCTTCCGCTCGCCGGCAAAACTTTTAGTACTGTTTTTAGCATCATTTTTTTGCTGAAGGTCTAAAATTGTCATCCCGGCAAACTCCTGGGATGAGTATCCATAAAAACGTTCGGCGGCTTCATTTACAAGAAGTGGTTTTTTATTGTCCAACTCGTAAACCAAAAGCGGCAACGGGTTGCGGTTAAATAAATTTTGGTATTGATGTCCCCAATTTGCCTCCTGCACATTTCTTGCCCGCCGTGCCAGCCCATAAGTAATGCTTTTGTACAAAACCTGGCTGTTCAGGTTTTCTTTACGGATGCAATCCTGCGCACCTGCCTGTATCGCTTTTATAGCCAATCCTTCGTCCGCATCATCTGTTAAAATAATTACGGTAGGATGATTGGCCTTTTTTAGCAGCTTGTTCAATAACTCTTTTTCAGGCGTTTGTTCTGGTTTAAGGCTGATGATGAGTACATCAAAAACCATTGCAGCATTAATTTCTACCGCTTTTTCTAAAAACTGGCAATAAACAACAGCGGGGTTTTTAAATGATTTATTCAGGTAGCCGTTCAGAAGTACAAAATCGTTTGCATCTTCTTCAACTATCAAAATATTTAACGTAAGCTCAGCCATTGTTGCCCTCTAAAGCGAGGTAATTAATAAATGTCGTTCAGAACGGGCATAACTCATACTTTGAAAGTACAAGGATGTAATGCTCAAGGCTTTTTTTATCATTAATTTTGAACGAAAAATTATTCAGGTTTATACATTGCTGTTGCTGATTGTACCGGGAAACTGTTGTATCATTAAATATTTTTCTAAACGCTATCGTAATAAAAAATGCAGAACCCACAAATATATATAGAGCGGTTCATATCATGAAATATTATTTTAGGATAGGCTATAAAATTGTTTTACAAGTGCTTATAAAAAAATATTGTATAAGTATAAATTGGAATCAGAAAGACTACCCTGTTTTTATCAATATTAATCAGAAGTTATGAAAGTTAAATTAGGCGACTTTGTTCGTTTTGTGGAAGAGAAAAGGGAAGGTTATATCACCCGGATTATTGACGAACAAACCATTGGCGTAACCGGCGACGATGATTTTGAAATCCCTGTTTTAGCCACCAAAGTTACTTCTGTTTATGGCCGCGAAACTGCCATAGCAGCACAGCAACCAGAAGAAATTGCAGAACTGCCCGGGCAGGAATTTGTTGCTAAAGGGATTTACCTCGCTGTTGTTCCGGAAAAGCAAATTACCTCGGTGGTACAGTTTTACCTTGTTAATAATACATCTTATCAGTTGCTTGCTTCTTTTACCACCGAAAAAAACCAGGAATTTAAAGGGGAATATGCCGGGGTGCTGCTGCCGAAAACAACTGTAAAAGTGTATTCTGCCGCTTTGCCCGATTTGGCCATCTGGCCGAGATTCACTTTCCAGATCTTATACCACAGCAAACAAAAAGCTGATTTTTTAGATCCGCTGATTTTTACCGAACGTTTTAGAGCAAAAGATTTTGCAGGCGCAAAAACAGCAGTTCATCAGTTGAACCAGCAAGGCTGGCAGTTTCAGCTGGATGCTGCGGAGGTAAAAGTGGATGCCGATAAACTTAAAGAAAGCTTTTTTAGGTTGCCTGAGGAGAAAAAAATGGTTGAGAAGCCATTCAAAGAAGTTGACCTGCACATTGAGAAACTACGCGAAGATTACCAGTTTTTAAACAGCAGCGAGATCCTGAAAACGCAATTAGAGCGGTTTCATAAAACTTTGGATGCAGCAGTTGTGCACCAATTACCATCTGTCGTTTTTATCCACGGTGTGGGCAATGGTATTTTGAGGCACGAAATCCATAAAGTGGTGAGCAAACATGCGCAGGTAAAAACGTTTACCGATGCCCGGAAAGAAAAATTCGGCTACGGCGCTACCGAGGTTTTTTTGAAATAATTTATGGCATCCCTAAAACTCGTATTTTTGCTTGGCCTCACCTTTAATTTCTCTCCATAAGAGAGGAAAAGGAAAGTTTTAGGGATGCCTTTACCTGTAAAAACAGCATTTCCCCATCTTTTTTATGTGTCCTTCCGTTTCAAACCTTAGTTATAAGTGGCTGTATTTTTTTATCGCTGCAGCCGTTCTGCTTAATTTCAGCGGAATGTTTGTTACTATTCTTGGTTTGGATGGCCCTTTGTATGCCTGCATCGCAAAAACCATGGTGCAGCGGCACGATTACGTAAACCTGTTTTCGCAGGGAAAAGACTGGCTCGATAAACCGCATTTTCCGTTTTGGGTTACGGCTTTATCGTTCAACCTTTTTGGTTTTGAAACCTGGGCGTATAAATTACCCGCTATTTTATTTGTGCTGATGGGGGCCGTTTATACTTATCTTTTCTGCAAAAACCTGTACAATAAAGAGATTGCACTCTGGTCTGTTTTGATTTTCCTGACCGCCGAGCACGTTATCATTTCCAATAACGATGTGCGTGCCGAACCTTATTTAACCGGTTTGATCATTGCTTCGGTTTATCATTTCTTTAAATCCTACCCTAAAACCAGCATTTGGCATTTGGTCCTGGGCTGTGTTTTTGCCGCTTGTGCCGTAATGACAAAAGGTATTTTTGCCTTGATCCCCATCTTTGGCGCTTTTGCCGGGGAATTTATCTTCAGCAAAAACTGGAAACAACTTTTCCACTGGCGTTGGCTGCTGGCTTTCGTTTTGACAATGCTGTTTTTAGCACCCGAAATCTATTGTTTGTACGAACAGTTTGACCTGCACCCCGAAAAAGTAGTTTTCGGTCAGCACAACGTTTCCGGGATAAAGTTTTTCTTTTGGGGCAGCCAGTTCGGCCGGTTTTTTAACACCGGGCCGATCAAAGGCGGCGGCGATAAGTTCTTCTTTTTTCACACCTTGCTTTGGGCATTTATTCCCTGGTCGGTTTTGTTATATATTGCCGTTGTTCAATTTTTTCGGCATCAAAAGCGCGAATGCTATTGCATCTGCGGGGCTTTACTTACTTTTCTGGTTTTCTCTGCATCCAAATTCCAGCTGCCGCATTACATCACCATTGTGTTCCCGTTTTTTGCTATACTAACCGCCCAATATTTAACCGGCATAAAAACAGCAAAAGGTTTACATGCCATCCGCATGGCACAAAGCGTAGTTTTGATTTTGCTGATCCTGATCATCCTGCTCCTTCAATATTTTTACCGTGCTTCAAACTTTACTTTTTTAACGGTTTTGCCTTTGGCGATGACCCTGGCGCTTCTCGTTTTTATATCGGTAAAAGAAGCATTCAGCAGTAAATACAAACTGTTGTTTCAATCGGTTTTGGTTTCGATATTTATCAACCTTTACCTCAACCTCAACTTTTATCCTTCGCTTTTAAAATATCAATCCGGCAGTGAAGCTGCATTTTATATCGATAAAAACAGTATATCCGACTTGCCGGTTGCGCAGTTGCAGGAAGAAGAACACTCCAACGCGCTGGAGTTCTACCTGCACCGGCCGCTTTTTATGGTGAATGAAGATGGAAAAGGAAATCTTCCCGCAAAACCTTATTTGTTGTATGCTTCCGCAGAAAACATAAAACAACTAACGGCTAAAGGCTGGAAAATCCGTGTAATTAAATCTTTTGATGATTACCTGGTAACACGGTTAAAGGGGAAGTTTTTGAATAAAAAAACACGCGAAGAAGCAATTACGCAAGTAAAATTGGTGCTGGTGCAAGAAGAAGCTATTGAAAAATAAAAGCTTACTTAAAACTACAGTTAAACATCATCTATAGTTAAACTACCGAAAGGCTTATTTAAAAAACTTAAAATTCAGCCGGATAACCATCAATTATCTTATTTTTGGTTAAAATCTAAATCACGCTTATTTTATTATTGATGAGGCTTCTGGCATTTATTATTGGTATGGTATTTATTTTACTTATCCAAATATGTGATGCACAGGTATGCAACGGTAGCCTTGGAGACCCGATAGTTAAAATTGATTTCGGATCAGGAACAGTTAATCCGGGCCCGCCTTTAGCTCCGGGGATCACTACGTGTTATTATACCTTCGCTGTCCCTAACGATGGACAATATACAATAGCCAGCAGTACTAACGGGATGCATATCAACGGATGGTGGCAGGTTCCTGACCATACCGGCAACCCCGGCGGTTATATGATGATCGTAAATGCCTCCTTTGCACCCGACGTTTTTTATAAACAGAGCATTTCCGGCTTATGCCCCGGCACAACTTATGAATTTGCTGCCTGGATCATGAACCTGTTGACTTATAAAGGCATCAGGCCCAACATTACTTTCAGTATAGAAACGTTAAACGGCGTTGTTTTAAAAAGTTTTAATACGGGTGATATTATTGAGGGCGGTCCAACCTGGAAACAATACGGTTTAATATTTACAACTCCAATTAATGAAAGTTCTGTGGTTATTAAAATGAGCAATAATGCACCTGGTGGCATCGGGAATGATATTGCATTGGATGATATCACCTTCCGGGCTTGCGGGCCTACCCTTATAGCCGGTTTAGGTTCAGCAGGTTTAGCAAAACGTGAAATCTGTGTAGGCAATAGCCAGCCGGATACTTTAAATGGAACCACTTCTGCGGGTTATAATCATCAGGCTTATCAATGGCAATTAAACACCGGCAGCGGCTGGAGTAATATACCGGGTGCAACATCAACACAATACATATTTAACCAGCCGGCCAGTGCCGGATATTATCAGTTTCGTTTGGCCAGTGCCGAAGCCGAAAACATCACTTCTCCAGGTTGCATCACCGTTTCCAATACGGTTATCCTGAATGTATTAAAAATCCCGGTTGCTGTAATCACCAGCAATGGTCCGGTAATTTGCGAAGGACGCACGTTAAGTTTAAGCGCAACAGGAGGAACTACCTATAGCTGGACGGATGCAAACGGCAATCCGTTCAGCACTGATCAAAATCCAAGTATCCCTAATATCACTTTAGCACAAGCCGGAAAATATACAGTTACCGCATACAATGGTCCTTGCAGCAGCCAGGCAAGTGTCAACATCAATGTAGTACCCGCTATTAAAGCTTTCGTTAGCCGGGACACGACGATCTGTGAAGGCACAAGCATACAATTAATTGCTTCAGGCGGTGTAAAATACAAATGGACACCTGCACAAGGACTTTCAAACGATGGGATATCCAATCCTGTTGCCAGCCCTGTGGATACCACAACTTATACCGTCAGCATTTCCAACCTGTACTGTATCGATACGGTTTCAGTTAGAATCAGGGTGATAAAAAAGCCTGTTATCAGTGCCGGGAAAACTAAAACCATTAACCAGGGACAGTCGGTTCGATTAATGGGTTCCGTTAAAGGAAATTATTCCAGTTATTACTGGTCGCCTGCCAATTATCTTGACAATCCCACATCCTTAACTCCGCTGGCTACGCCGCCTGCCAGCATCATTTATACTTTGCATGTCATATCAACCTGTGCCATTATAACAGATAGTGTAAAGGTGGGCGTTGACGAAAAGATTACGGTGCCAAATACCTTTACGCCTAACGGAGACGGAATCAATGATATATGGGAGATCAAAAAATTGAATACTTACGATGAAAGCAAGCTTTACATTTATAACCGGAACGGAGAATTGGTTTACTCTTCGATCGGATACAGTATTCCATGGAACGGAACGTATCAGGGAAAACCATTGCCGGTTGGGGTTTATTATTATGTGATTGATTTAAAAGGCTCAATTTCAAAAGTTTCCGGATATGTTACCATTATCCGATAGTAAAAACATGATGATGTTTCTTTAAAAATAGCCCGGCATATTTTTCATGCTTCTTTTATCATACAAAAAATGGTAAGTTGATGATGGGTGATAGTTTTATGGATGATAGCCAAATACCAATTTTATAGTGCTAAAAGAAGCATTGTCATTCATAAAAACAGTATGATTAATTGGTTAATTGTGCAATTGCATTTGGTGTTGTTTCAACAGAAACTTTGGCAAAATAGTCATCTTCACTTTCGTTTAATATGCTATATTTAAAAGGGTAAATAAAACAGTAAAATTAAAAATATGGACGTACAATTTGTAGCTGATAATAAGGGGAAAATAAAAGCTGTTCAAGTAGCACTAAAGGATTGGAGAGCGTTAACAAAAAAAGCAGAGGCTTTTGATATTGCAAACAGTATCCGCCAAGGTTTAAAAGAAGTTGAGCTGATAGAAAGCGGACAATTGAAAGCGAAAACTTTGGATGAACTGCTGAATGAGTTATAGCATTGTTCCAACAACAAATTTTGAGAAAGAGCTAAAAACTTTGTCCAAAAAATATCATTCTCTTAAGTCTGACCTGGCTAACCTGTCAAAATTACTTTTGGAAGAGCCGATACAAGGAGTAGAAATATTAAAAAATTGTTACAAAATCGATTTGCAATTAAGAGTAAAGGAAAAGGTAAAAGCGGTGGCGGACGTTTAATTACTTTTATTAAAGTTCAAAATAAGCGGCTTTATTTGCTTTCTGTTTATGATAAATCTGATAAAGAAACAATATCAGATCAAACATTGAAATATTTACTTAACGATTTACAAGAATAATCCTAAAAAATTATAAAACAACCTTATCGATATCCACCACCATTCCTATAATCACCAACGCCGGATAAGTCATTTTATAACTTTCGGCCATTTCGGGCAGATCTTTTACCAAACCTTTTACCGATTTTTGATAAGGCAAAGAAGCATGTTGGATGATCGCTGCAGGTACTGATCCTTTTCCTGCTTCGATGTAAGTGGCGGCAATTTCTATCAGTTTTTTCATGCCCATATATATCACCACCGTAGCATTGCTTTTCATGGCCAAACGAAGGTCGGCAGAAAGCGAACCGTCTTTTTTAGTGCCGGTGATCGCCCAAACACTTTCACTTAAATTACGGTGGGTAAGCGGAATATCTTCAAAACCGGAAGCCTGCATGCTCGTGATCCCGGGAATAAAAAAAGTTTTAATGCCATTATTTCTGGCAAACAAGATCTCTTCAAAACCCCGCCCGAAAATAAACGGATCCCCGCCTTTTAGCCGGATCACCCGGCCCTTGTTAAACGCGTATTGTTTAATAAGTTCGTGTATGGTTTCCTGCGGTGTGTAGGCACCATAAGGCTGCTTGCCCACATAGATCATTTCGCAGCTTTCTGGTGCCAGGTCCAGCAGTTGTTTATTGGCCAGGTTGTCGTATAAGATAACCGAAGCCTGCTGCAGCAACTTATGTGCTTTAACCGTGATGAGTTCAGGGTCGCCCGGGCCAGCACCTACCACATATAATTCCGGCTGTTTCTTTTCCTCGTCCATACTTCTTTTACCGGCATAATTTATACATCCGCTTTATTTGCTTTTCATCGCCATGTAATCCAGCGTTAAATTGCACATCGCTTTTACCCCCAAAGTAAAGCCGCTTTCATCAATATAAAAATCAGGTGTATGATGGGAAGGGGCTGTTTTGGGATCACCGCCTTTTGGCATTCCGCCCAAGAAGAAGAATAAGCCCGGCACTTTTTCTTCATAGAAAGAAAAATCTTCTGCGCCGGTAACAGGTGGCCGAAGCAACACGTTTGCAGCACCTGCGGTTGATTGTAAAGTTGGCAGCATTTTTTCGGTGAGTTCCGGGTTGTTATAAGTAACCGGATAATGGTTTGAGTACGGGATCTTTACTTCGGCCGTGGCACCAGCCGCTTCCGCTGTATGCTGAACGATGGTTTTAATCCGCTCGATAAACATCTTTTCATCCGCAGCGCTTAAATTACGAATCGTGCCCAGCATTTCTACCTGTTCCGGGATAATGTTAGACCGGTTTCCGCCATTGATGGCGCCAATGGTTACCACGCCGCCGTTTTCAGTCACGTTTAAATTACGACTGACAATAGTTTGCAGTGCAAGAATGATTTGTGCCGAAGTAACCACAGGATCAACCGACGACCAGGGATAAGCGCCGTGGGCAGAAAGGCCTTTTACGGTTATTTTAAAATCGTTGACAGCAGCCATAGCGCCGCCCGGGCGATAAGCAATTTTGCCAACTTCTGTTTGCGAATTGATATGCAACCCAAAGATGGCATCCACTTTCGGGTTTTCCAATACGCCTTCTTTTACCATCAAAGCGGCACCGCCTTCTTCGCCAACCGGTGCGCCTTCTTCTGTCGGCTGAAAGATGAATTTTACCGTGCCGTGCAGATCGTTTTTCATCGATGACAACACTTTGGCCGCGCCCATCAATATGGCCACATGCGAATCATGGCCGCAGGCTGCCATTACACCAACTTCCTGTCCGTTGTACATGGTTTTTACTTTGGATGCAAACGGAACATTTACACGTTCGATGACCGGCAAACCGTCCATATCGGCGCGCAAAGCCACTACCGGCCCTGGTTTTCCGCCTTTTAAAATCCCAACCACACCGGTTTTGGCCACGCCGGTTTTTACTTCGATACCGAGGGTTTTTAAATAATCTGCCACAATTCCTGAAGTGCGTACCTCGTGGTTGCCCAATTCCGGGTGTTCATGGAAATCGCGCCGCCAGGCAATTACCTGTTTTTCTAAAGCATCAGCCTTCTTGCTGATTTCACTTTTATAAGAAGTTTGGGCAAAAGCCGGAGAAAAAGAAACAATGGCAAGCAATATAGCGTAGCGTTTTTTCATGTTGATCAATGTTTGAAAGAAAGATAGGTAATTAAGTGCATTATCGGGATAATAAATGATTAAAGCATTAAATTTGATGTTTGTCGGCCTAAAGCTTTATTAAAAACAATCTATGAAAAAACCCCATAAAAGAAGTATTCTGCTGCTTTATATTTTTCTTGCCACAATTGTATTTCCTGTTGCGGCTTTTTCCGGCCCTCATCCTAAAAACATTTCTTTAGCTGCTGATACGGTTATCCAAACTGAAAACGGACAATCAGACATTGTTGCCGATAACGCAAAACCACAGCTCGTTTCCAAACAATTCAGTTTTACAGAAGGCCCGGCAGTGGATAAAAAAGGAAATGTTTTTTTTACCGATCAGCCGAACGACAAGATCTGGGAATACGATACCAACGGAAAATTAGCAGTTTTTATGGACAAAACCGGCCGCTCCAACGGTTTGTATTTTGATAAAAAAGGGAACATCATTGCCTGTGCAGATGAACAGGATCAGCTTTGGTCGATCTCTCCCAAAGGAAAGATTACAGTGTTGGTTAAAGATTTTGAGGGCCACAAATTGAACGGCCCGAACGATCTTTGGATCGATGCCAAAGGCGGAATTTACCTCACCGATCCTTATTACCAGCGGGATTACTGGATCAGGAAAAAGCCGGATTTGGACGGCCAGAAAGTTTATTACCTTCCAAAAGGAAAAAAAGAATTGGTAATGGTTGCCGAGGATTTGGAGCAGCCGAACGGCATTGTCGGCACACCGGACGGAAAGTATTTGTATGTGGCCGATATCAGGGCCAACAAAACTTATAAATATGATATCGGCGAAAACGGGACTTTAACCAACCGGCAGCTTTTTACAGAAAAAGGTTCGGACGGGATGACGATCGACAACCGCGGAAACATTTATTTATGCGGAAACGGTGTTACGGTTTTCAATCCGCAGGGAAAACAAATTGAACATCTAAATATTTCGGCCAAGTGGACAGGCAATATTTGCTTCGGCGGGAAAAACAGGGATCAACTGTTTATTACCGCTTCCGAAGGTATTTACCTGCTAAAAATGAAGGCAAAAGGCGTAGAATAACCGGAAACGAATGCTGTTTTTATGCCGGTAAAAACAGTATCAGGAAAATAATTTTTGCAGCTCGATTTGCAATCCGGGTAAAGTAGTTAAATGGATTGTGCCATTTTGCTGTTCTTTTTGCTTCAACTCAAATTTTTCATCAATCAAACTGTAAACCTCTGCATCATGGCGGACCGGATCAACAATCAAGTATTCTTTTACGCCGTACCGTTCGTAAAAATCCTTTTTCTGCTTCAAATCATAGTAGGCCGTGGAAGGGGAAAGGATTTCGATGATTAAATCGGGTGCGCCAATGATTCGATCGTAATGTAATTCAATTTTTCTTTCGTTGGAAATGTATATCAAATCAGGTTGAAAAGTATTTTTTTCATCTAAAACAACATCAATAGGATAAAATAGACAAAGGCCACCTAAACTATTTTTCTCTAAATGTTGAGAGATAGACATAAAAAGTTTCCCATTAACCAATTGATGATTAAGCGACAAACATGGCGGCATAACCTGTGCTCCATCAATCAATTGAAACTGTGGACCAACTTCCAGCAACTGGTAATCCAAGCCGGGATATTTTTTCTCTGCAACTGCCATAACTTAAATTTATAAATTTTTGGATGGTAAAAGTATCATTTACAAATTAGTGCTGTACTTGAAAAATCTCTGTATGTTGTTATAATTAACAAAATTTAATCATAACGCATTGTTTATTAACTTATTGTTTTGTAGATTTAGAAAAACTGTTAAAAGAACCCAAATTAAGAAAGGAGGAACTACGCAAGATGATATAAAATTTAAGTTTCCGCATTAAATAAATCTATTAACGTCTATCAAATCTATTAGTAATGAAAAACATTAAAAATTATTTAGCAAGTCAATTAATACCTTTATTTGGCATTTTAATTATTTTAAGTAGTTGCAAGAAGGAATCAACGCAAGTTGCAGAGAAAGCTACTTTAGACTCAAAAAATTTAAGTAAGGGGATTGAAAAGTCTAAGGTAGTAGATTTAGAACATGGTATAGCAAAAAGTTTAGCTAAAATTTATGCAGGTAATCATGGTTTTAAAAAAGCTTTAGAAAATTTATGCCTCAAGCAAAAACATGGTGACTATTATACAAGACTTTCCGAACTTTTTACAGAAAACAACGTGCAGAAATTGGCTTCTTCAAATCAAATTGAAAGTATTACTTCTTTGGTTAAATAAATGAAAGCTGCAAACTCAGGTCGTGAGCCAATAGTTTTTATTCCCTCAGTAGAAAATTTAGACCCTGAAATAATTAAAACCAGAATTGCTTCGAATTCTACTAATAAGCCAAATTCTAATGATGATTTAAAAGCAATTAATAGATTACCACGAGAAACATATGAAACTATTTATGTTTTTGGAGATGCTGGTGGGGTGGACAATAAGCTTTATCCTGGTTACACAATAGACGAATCTGGAGGCCTTACATATTACGGAATGATTAGTGAAAGTTTTGCTTGGAACAATGATGTAGTGGTAATAGGTGTTGAGGAAGAATCATCTTATAACCCTGATGAATTCAATCCTGCAAGACTGAATCCAGTTAAGGCTTTATCTTCAAGAGATTCTACAAGATTAGAAATCGGTGGGCGAATACTTGTTCCCGATATAAGTGCCATAGAGCCTTGGATAAGAGGAAAACTCGAAATGAAATACTTTGTAAACAGTTCATCTGGAACATTGATTAAAGAAAGAGCCTTTGCACCAATAAGGCGAAGGGATATAAATAACAAGTGGATTGACCTTAACGATCCGATAGGCAATTGGTATTTAAGTATATGGGGGCCATACCAGTATGAAAGATGGATTGAAGAAGATGGAGGAAGTTCTACAACGATTACAACACCTATAACACCCGTTGCTGGTGGGTCAACGTACACTATTACAACTACCTTAAAAGGTGGTGATAATAATTGTGGTTTGGCTGCTGTAGATTATAATGACAGTTATTATTGGGAAATTCCGGTTTCGCCAGAGAATTGGAGAATTTACTATATTTCCTATATGAACTTTCAAAGAGAGAGTCGGCAATAATTTCTTTATGTAAATTTATTTCATCTTATTAAGTAGGGTGACAGTGGAAGTTGTGCAAAATAAATTGAAAACTAATTTATTTTGCACAACTTTTTTATTTATAGAATCTGTCTGAAATTTTACTATAGTTTGTAACTTAATTTATCGAATAAAAATTATTTATATTTCTAATTACCTGTTTAAATTATAAAAAAATGCCAATGCTTCTTTTACCCTATAAAAATTGCTTTTACAGCAATTTAAATAAATCATAAACCAAATTCTTACCAGTTTTACATGATAAAAGAAGTAAAGAAAAATAAGTTAAATTAAATTTGAACAGGCTCTAAAAATTTTATGTGCTTTACGCATAATATTGTTTCATATTTTGACTACATGAAAAAGATTTTTATTATTATACTTACAACATGTCATTTCTTTTATGCGTTAGGGCAAAAAATATCCTCGGACTCCTCTTTAACATCATTAACAAAACTTGATTTAGGACTTCAAGGTGTTGGTTTTAGTTATGAACCTCGGATAAGTAACAAAATTACAATAGACCTTTCTGCAGGTGTAGGCGGAGGTTATAACATTTTTGAAGGTGGAGTAGATTATACCTGGAATCTTTTACGACCTGCTTTGTACTTTATGGTAACACCTAAGTTTTATTACAATAGAAAAAGGCGGATTGAAAAAGGTAAAAAGTTTCAGAATAATTCGGGCAATTATTTTGGGGTAAGATTGAAATACACTACTGAGAATAATTCCTCTGACTATAACTATCGCGTTTATCAATCAGGTTTAATTAATTTGCATTGGGGAATACAAAGGCCAGTCGGCAAAAAATGGATTCTGAACGCACATGCAGGGGCAGGTTATGCTACAAATATTGGCGGTCGTTTCGGAACTATATATCCTGCACTCGAACTAAAGTTTTCTTACCTGTTTAAAAAATCCCAAGTACAATAAAAGGTGTAAATACAATTTGTAAAAACAGGGCAGCAGAATTTAGATAAAGCTATTCCCTCTGCCCAGTTTTGTAGGTGCAAATTATCCTTGAAAAGAGAATAAATCGATCGTAAATATCAACACAGAATTGGGCGGAATACCATTCTTTGGCACAGTACCATAACCCAAAGCAGAAGGAATATATAAAAGAATACGGCCACCAGATTTAATAAACGGGATACCGATTTGCCAGCCTTTTATCAATCCTAGATTAGAACTATTAGGACCTAACAAATTCGTAAAATTTGGATCAGTTTGAAATGTAGAACCATTATCCAGCAATTTACCGGTGTAAGCGACAGTAATTGTTGATTTTACCGTTGGAGCCGTTCCGCTTCCAGGATTAACAATTAAATAATACAAACCGGAAGCATCCTTTTGTGCAGTAATTTTATTGGCAGCCAGATAAGCTACAATCTTATCATCATCAATTTTAGCTTGCACAGCCGGATCAACTGCTGGTGTTGTAGTACCTGTATCGTTTTTTTTACAAGCCGAAAAAACAAGGGTAAAAAAAGCAAGGATTAGAAATATCTTTTTCATCAGGATAGTTTAAATAATTGTTTTAATTTTTAATTCATTCAATTGTTTTTGATCGATGGTGGATGGCGAATCGATCATCACATCCCTTCCGGAATTATTTTTTGGGAATGCAATGACATCGCGGATCGAATCCAAGCTGGCAAAAATGGAACATAAACGGTCGAAACCGAAAGCAATGCCACCATGCGGCGGCGCGCCAAACTCAAAAGCATCCATCAAAAAGCCAAACTGTTTTTGCGCTTCTTCCTGAGAGAAACCCAAATGCTTGAACATCAAAGCCTGCAGATTCCGGTCGTGGATCCGGATAGAACCTCCGCCAACTTCTGTTCCGTTAATTACCAAATCGTAAGCGTTTGCGCGTACTTCGCCCGGATCAGTTTCCAACAATGCAATATCTTCCGGTTTTGGTGAAGTGAAAGGATGGTGCATGGCGTGGTAGCGTTCAGTCTCTTCGTCCCACTCCAACAGCGGAAAATCTAAAACCCAAAGCGGTGAGAATTGATTTTTGTCGCGCAAGCCTAAACGGTTGCCCATTTCCAAACGCAGCTCGTTTAATTGCTTGCGCACCTGATCTTTTTTACCTGCTAAAAGAAGCATCAGGTCGCCGGGTTGGGCATCAAAAGCTTCTGCCCATCTCTTTAAATCTGCTTCGTTAAAAAATTTATCTACGGATGATTTTAAAGTTCCATCTGAATTGTAACGCAGATAAATTAAACCCGTTGCGCCAATTTGCGGGCGTTTGATAAAATCCGTCAGCTCATCCAACTGCTTGCGGGTATAAGCAGCACAGTTTTTTGCGTTGATGCCAACTACTAATTCAGCATTATCAAAAACCGGGAAGTTTCTCCCGCGCACCAAGTCAACTCCCTCTTCCACATTAAGCGGGCTGAGGCTTACAAACGGCATCCCAAAACGTGTATCCGGTTTATCAGAACCATACAAACGCATGGCATCGGCATAAGTCATGCGCGGCACTTCTGCCAGGTCAATTCCTTTTACGTTTTTAAATAACGTTCGGATCAATCCTTCGAAAACATTTAAAATATCTTCTTGTGTGATGAAAGACATTTCACAATCAACCTGTGTAAATTCCGGCTGACGGTCAGCGCGCAAATCCTCGTCCCGAAAACATTTTACGATCTGGAAATAGCGGTCGAAACCCGAAACCATCAGCAGTTGCTTAAAGGTTTGCGGCGATTGCGGCAGCGCATAAAACTCGCCCGGGTTCATACGGCTGGGCACCACAAAATCCCGTGCGCCTTCCGGTGTTGATTTAATTAAAACCGGCGTTTCTACTTCAATAAAACCCAACCCGTCTAAATATTTCCGCACTTCCTGCGCCATTTTATGACGCAGGATTAAATTGTTTCTGATTTGGTTACGGCGTAAATCGAGGTAACGGTATTTGGCGCGCAGCTCTTCGCCGCCATCGGTTTCATCCTCAATTAAAAAAGGCGGAACTTTGGATTGATTTAAAACTTCCAGTCCTGTTGCGGCAATTTCAATTTCGCCGGTCGGTATTTTCAGGTTTTTGTTGGAACGTTCGATCACTTTCCCGGAAACTTTGATCACAAACTCGCGGCCCAAAGTACGCGCCTGTTCTTTTATAGTTGCAGCAGTTTCGTCATTAAAAACCAGTTGCGTGATGCCGTAACGGTCGCGCACATCAATAAAAGTAGTTCCGCCTAAGTCGCGCGATTTTTGCACCCAGCCACACAAGGTAACTTCTTTTCCTAAATCATTTAGTGTTAATTCGCCGCAAGTATTTGTTCTGAGCATGTTTATGCTTTTTTATTTGAGTTTGCAAAAGTAGGGTTTTGAGGCGAAAGGCGGAAAGGCGGAAACTTATGATATCGAGTTAAATATAACACCAATTGGAATTTTAGGTATTTATGTTAAGCTTTATTACAATAGTACAAACAAATAGTATCTTAAATATTTCATATTTATACTAAAATAAAAAAGCCACAAGTTAATATTAACCTGTGGCTTTTAAGAGTATTAAATAAAATAAATTTCAACTACTTGTAAAAACCGCTATCAGTATCTTCGTTTCTGAATAATTTACTTCCAATATTAAGTTTGTTAGTAGTCTCAGTAAAATTTTCTGTATCTATTTCAGTCTTACGAACCGCTCCTTCAACTGTTCTATCGGCTTCATCAATTTCTTTTTCTAATGAAACTTCACCCGTAACAAATGCTCCTTTACTTACCATGGGTGCTTCAGTGTATTCTTTGATTTCGACCTTTCCTTCTTTAAAAGTTTTCAAATCAAATGCTGTAGTCTCAAGGTGAATTATGTATGAATGATGAGAAGGTTCTGATGCTTCTATTGAACGCGGAATACTAAAAAGTTTCTTGTGTAAGAAAAACAGTTTAATACAAAGAAAAACTCCGAAAATGAGTAATGAACTGATAATTATAATTATTAATATTGAGCTTGAAATAATCATTAGTTAGATTCTTTAAGTTTTGATAATAATTTTATTACAGTTATAAATAGATACACTGTGATATTAAGAAATGTGATTAATCCTACAATTCCTAAATACAAACCTAATAGTTCTCCATTAGTTTTTTCTGATTTTAAAACCAAAGCAAATAAACCAGCTGATAAACCTATACTTAAAATAAACGTTAATTTTAATAATTCTGTATAAAATTTTATAGCCTCTTTCAAAAAATCCTTATTCATTTAGTCTTAACCTTGATTTTTTTAAAGATATAGAAACAATCTTCATATGCAAAAATTCATTAAAGATATAAATATTAAATATTTTTCATGATTTACACTCTTGCTTCTAATAACCTAACTACCGACAGACCACTTTATTTCTTTAGGCATTGATCAGCTTGCCTGTTTGCTTCATCATTTGATAAAAACACGCCTCGATCCAATTGTGAAATGCCTTCGTTTACGGCTTTTTCCTCCTCACTATTCAAATGATAATATTCATCAGTTTTAGATTCCAGATCAAGTACGCGCAAAAGTTCTACATCGTTGGTACTACCAATTTTAGCGGTCAGTTTTTGCTTTAATTCTATAGCGATCATCCGTTTTTGCTTTATCCAAAAGTACAAAAACCCTAAATCAAACCTGAATGTTGTTATAAACTTCCCAACTCAGGGACTTCTGTGACTTCCCGAATTCCTAAATCCAAAACAAAAGCTATCTTTTTCCAAATTCTCAAGGGTGCCTTGCCTGCTTGTTCATGGTTTACAATCTGCAGGTTTAGCTACCAACTGAAAAACAGGCTAAGATCAAACCAGGAAGAAAAGTATATAGGCACAAGATACTTTACAAACTTGCAGCATCTGCAAGGTCAACATGCGTGAATTTGTGAAGATTGATCGTAGGAAATACCCGGCGCACCCTTATTGTCCCTGAATTAAAAAAGTCGGCTGTTTCCCGCCATTCTGTTTGTCTTACACCGCCGTTGGTTTCCGGGTCGCTCATCACCAGTACCGTTTTTGCCCGTTGCAATAATTCTCCTGCTACTTCCGCTATGATACCGCCTTTTTTGTCTATCCCGTCAATTTCCCTAAGCCATTCATTGGTTTGCAACAAGAAATCATGCGCATAAAGGCCAAGCAGGCAACGTGCCATTGGCGTTGCAGGCAAATGGTCCCATGGCAGGTGGCTGTTAAAGTTTTCTACCCTTCTTCTAAAGCCCGGGTAAACCTGGTTGGTATCATGGATCAGCATGGCATAATCAAACTGCCAGCGTAAAGGCGCTTCGTATAAAGCACTCATTTCCCAGGCATTGTGTGTACTAAAAGCGTAAGAAATTCCATTAATGGTTTTGTCTTCATCCTGCCCGCAGCCATTTACCACCACTTTTATCCGGGATGGTTCTATACCTTCTGCAAACAACTCTTTAACCAGCTTGGGCACTGTCTTTTCATAAAAGCGCAGGCACGAAGCAATAACATAAACAATTTTTATATGGCCGGAAGTGCTGGCATGCGGAACCAGGCACAATTTCTGCGGCAATTCCGGCTCACCGCAATAATAACCAATCGGCATTTCACAAAACGTTTGCTGCCAGGTAGAACTGGGAATAAACCTGTTGCCTGCACCTACAAAAGCAAATCCTTTGTCGGCACTTACAGAGCCATACGCATATGGCTGCCAATAGCCTTCATTCGGATGGCTATATCCTGTTACCCGGCCGTCCGGCTGTAAGGTCATCATCCCGATCGGAACTACTATAAAACCTTCCCTTGTGTCGCAATACCTGCAAAACAAATGCGGCACACCAATTAATTTGTCCATATCCACTCCTTTTGTAATCGTTGGTTCAGGTTGTTGGATAACGCTGTCTTCTTTCTCTGATAGTAATCCTGTGATCATGTTGATGAATCTTTATTTTTAATGTGCTGAAATTAGTCTTCGGCAGCAAAAGATCAACTACTAAATAAAAATATCAGCTAGTGGTTTACAAAAAAGAATATTTATTTGTGTCAACCATTTCAATAATTGGTTTTTTCTTTAATTCAGAGGCGGTTTTAACCGGCTTTTTTAAGCAAAAACACAAAATCAGAAATCAAAACTTCTTTATTCAATATCAAAACCTATATTTGTCCAAATTCTCAAGGGGTGCCTTGCTTGGTCATAGTTTAACAATCTGCAGGTTGTAGCTACCAACTGAAAAACAGGCTGAGATCAAACCCAGGACCCCCCAGCCCCCTAAAGGGGGAGTGAAATAGCTTAAAGCAAATCTTTAGGACTACTTACTCCCCCTTTAGGGGGCTGGGGGGCTCGCACCTGATCCGGGTAATGCCGGCGTAGGGAGAGGTAAAAAGTTAAGTGTACTGCGCGTTCGCCCTGGCGGGCAGATGGTTTAACTACAGTTTATTTTAAACATTTTGAAAATTTTTTTACCGGCTTTTACAGCCCTGCTGCTGCCTTTTTTGGCCGCAGCCCAGTTTTCCCTGTCGGGGAAAATTACCGATCAGCAAAGCGGTGAAACTTTGCCCGGAGCAAGCATCCGCATCGAAAAAACAGGCATAAAAGAAGCCTCGGACGCAAACGGAAACTTCCGCATCCGTAACCTGAAAGCAGGAAGCTACACGTTCATCATCAGCTACATTGGCTACCAGCAAATGCAGCAGACGGTTACGGTCAATGCAGACCAAACACAAAATTTTGCCCTTAAAAGAAGCACGGTAGAAGCGGATGAAGTTTTTGTACGATCTACCAGAACCGCGCAGAACTCAGGTTTTACGTACACCAACCTCAGCAAAAAAGAACTGGCCAAAAATAATCTCGGTCAGGATCTGCCCTTTCTGCTTAACCAAACCCCTTCGGCTGTTGTTACTTCGGATGCCGGTGCAGGCGTTGGTTATACCGGTATCCGTATCCGTGGTTCTGATGCTACGCGGATTAATGTTACCCTGAACGGCATTCCGCTAAATGATGCCGAAAGCCAGGGAAGTTATTTTATTGATCTGCCTGACCTGGCTTCTTCTGTAGATAACATCCAGATCCAGCGCGGTGTAGGAACTTCCACCAACGGCGCAGGCGCTTTTGGTGCCAGCATCAACGTACAAACTACTACCCGGCAGGACACGGCTTATGCTCAGTTGGACAATTCAGCCGGCTCTTACGGAACTGTAAAAAACACCGTTGGTTTAGGTTCGGGTTTAATTGGCAATCATTTTACGTTTGATGGCCGGTTGTCGCGCATTAAATCCAATGGTTATATTGACCGTGCTTCTTCCGATTTGAAATCCTACTTTCTTTCCGGTGCTTATTATGGTAAAAATACCCTGGTGCGGTTAAACGTTTTTTCGGGATCAGAAAAAACCTACCAGGCCTGGAACGGTGTCCCGGAAGATAAATTGTTAAGCGGCAACCGCACTTACAATGAATTAGGATTGATGCCGAACGGCAGTTTCTACAACAACCAAACGGACAACTATATTCAAAATCATTACCAGTTGCTTTTCAACCAGAAGCTTTCGGATAAGCTTTCTTTTAACGGTGCTTTACACTATACCAAAGGCAGTGGTTATTACGAGGAATACAAGATCGATCAGGCTGTTACCAACTACGGCCTAACACCAGTTATAATGGGCGGCGATACGATCAAATCAACAGATCTGGTTCGCCGCTTATGGCTCAATAACTATTTTTACGGCATTACCTATAACCTCAACTATCAGGCACAAAAAAACCTGAACTTTACTTTGGGCGGCGCTTACAACGAATACCGCGGGCAGCATTACAACCGCATCGAGTGGACGAAGCAAAGCACTACTATTACATCGGATTACGAATATTCCCGCAACAATGCTTTTAAAACCGATTTCAATCTGTTCGGAAAAGTAAATTACCAATTGGATCAGTTAAACTTGTATGCCGATTTGCAATACCGACACATTTATTATTCTTTTTTGGGATATGATCAGAATTTGAACAACGTCTGGCAATCTGCCTCGCTTAACTTCTTCAACCCAAAACTGGGTTTAAGTTTCCAAATCAATCCGGCCAATAATCTGTATGCTTCTTTTGCGGTAGGAAATCATGAACCGAACCGGGACGATTACGTTAATTCTACACCTGCCAGTAGGCCAAAAGCAGAAACTTTATATGATTTTGAAGCAGGATACCGAACCAGGCAAGGTATTTTTACAGGTGGTATCAACGGTTTTTACATGTTGTACAATAACCAGTTGGTACTTACCGGAAGTTTGAACGATGTGGGCGCGGCCATCCGCAGCAACGTGAAAGACAGCTATCGCGCCGGAGTAGAATTGGACGGACGTGTACAACTATTCCAGCCGCTTTACTGGTCGGTTACGGCTGCTTTAAGTAGCAACAAAGTGAAAAACTTTCAGCAGTATTTATTTAATTCTGATACCAATCAGAATGAATTAACGCAATACCGGAAAACAGATATTGCCTTTTCACCCGATTTTGTGGGTTCGAGCGAATTAGGTTTTTCTCCCATAAAAGGCGGCGAAATTGCTTTGATCAGCAAATATGTAAGCAAGCAATATCTCGACAATACTTCCAACGATGCGCGAAAGCTCAATGCTTTTTTTGTGAACAATATCCGTTTGCGCTACAACTTCGGTACCAAAGCGGTTAAAAATATTGGCGTTTCTTTTCTCATCAATAATATTTTCAGCAAATTATACGAACCGAATGGTGCCACTTACCCGGACATTGAAGGCGGAAAAGTAGTGAACTACAACTATTACTATCCGCAGGCCACACGCAATTTCCTTGCTTCGCTAAGTTTACGATTCTAAAAAAAACACCGATAAAAGAAGCATTTAGATTGATGAACATCCACCACTGGTTACAACTGCTGCTGGAACAGCTAAAAGAAACCGGCTGGCTGCAGTGGCTGGCCGTGTTTTTTGGCGTGGCCGAAGTGTTGCTGGCCAAGCGCAACAACGTTCTGCTGTATCCGGCAGGCCTCATCAGCACAGGGCTTTCCATAATTTTATTACTGGAAGCGCAGCTTTTTGCCGAAACCCTGCTCAACATTTATTATGTGGTGATGAGTATTTATGGCTGGTGGTTCTGGATGAGAAAAAAGAACGAGCCGCCCGTGCCCATTACTTATACCAACAGACAGGAATGGATAATTACTGCTGTCATAACTTTTGGCGGCTGGCTGGTTTTGTACCTGGTACTTAAAAACTTTACGCCCTCTAATGTCCCGGTTTGGGATGCCTTTGTTTCTTCCGCGGCCTGGGCGGGCACCTGGTTGCTCACACGGCGAAAAATAGAAAACTGGATCATTTTAAATGTTTCCAACCTGTTTGCCGTACCGCTGCTGTTCTACAAAAACCTGCCGCTGTTTGCTTTACTGACCGTTTTCCTGTTTGCAGTGGCTATTTTCGGTTATTTCGATTGGAAGAAAATTTATCGAAAAGAACTTAATTCTTCGCTCCATTCTTCCCCGCTCCCCCCTCAAAATAGCTAACATGCAAATTACCCATCCTTCCAAATTGTTACAACCCGAATGGATCGAAACTATTCGTTCCGAAGCAGCAGAAGCTGAACGTACCGGCCTGCTTCAACCCAAACAATTAGCGTTGATCTACCGGCAGCAATGGTTTAAATTATTGGTGCCGAAAGTTTATTCAGGAACAGAAAAAGCATTGCCGGAAATGGTTAGGCTGGAAGAAAGTTTGGCCTGGGCCGATGGCAGCGTGGGCTGGGTAATTACTTTATGCAGCGGTGCCGGTTGGTTTGCTGGTTTTATGCCGGTAAAAACAGCATCAGCAATTTTTATAGATGAAAAAGTGTGTCTGGCAGGCAGCGGTGCCGCAACCGGAACGGCTTTAAAAACGGATCAGGGTTTTATCATCAACGGGAAATGGAAATATGCCAGCGGTGCACAGCACGCCACGCATTTTACCGTAAATTGTGTGGTAAAAGAAGTACAGGAAGTTGTTTTGAATGAAGGAGGAAAACCGCTGGTTTTACCTTTTGTGCTGGATGCAAAAGACGTTCAACTGATCCCTGCCTGGAAATACATCGGGATGATGGGAACCGGAAGTGATGCCTTTGAAGTAAAAGATTTGGAAGTTCCGGCAGGCCGCAGCTTTAAGGTTGATCCTGAATTTACGGTGATTAATCATCCTTTGTACCGTTACCCTTTTTTGCAACTGGCCGAAGCAACGCTGGCCGCAAACCTATCCGGCATGGCCATTCATTTTATGGATTTGGCCGGATTGACCTTTCAGGAAAAGATCAAACAGGATAAGCTTTCCAACGGGCAAAAAGCTGTTTTAAAAAACACATTTCAAAAGCTGGAAATCGAATTTGATCAAATTCGTTTAGCGTTTTATCAAGCCTTGGATCAATCCTGGGAAGCGCTGTTGCATGATAAGAAAAGTGCCTTAAAAGAAGCATTGGAGGAAGTAAGCAAAACCAGCAGGCAACTGGCTAAAGTTTCCAGGACATCGGTTGATGAATTGTACCCTTATTGCGGCTTAACGGCTGCTAATCCGGACACAGAAATTAACCGCGTTTGGCGGGATCTGCATACGGCAAGCCAGCATAGTTTATTAACGTTTTTGGAGTGAAGTATTTTCGTATTTCCTTTTCTTAACAAAAATATAACATGCCAAATAATTTTCGTTGCTGATATTTACTTATGTAAATAGGTGAAAATGAAAAATAAATATCTGCTATTGTTCGTGTTTTTGCTTACAGGCATATGCTCTTTTGCTCAAAATAAAATCACAAAATATTGCGAAGTTGTAACCGGTTATTCAGGAGGTTTTTCCCCTCGTTTTATAGTGGAAATTGACTTAGGAAAAGTAGATTCTTTGTTTTTGCTAAAGGACAACCAAATTAAAGTTCAGCTACAAAAAGTAAAGACTTTAAAAACCAATACCGATGTTTTAAATTATATGTCTTCCCTGCATTGGTTCTTAGTAGTTAGTGTAGCTAATGGGCAACTTAATAGTGATATGCATTTTTACTTCAAGAAAGAATTTGACCCTTCAGAACTGTTGACAACAAAAGATCAATAAAGCAGCAATATTTTCTTAACACAAATATCATAAACCAACTCATTTTCATTCCTGATATTTACAGCCTTAATTAAAAATATCACTTTGGATGAAAATTAAATACCTACTGCTCTTAATTTCTTTTGCTGTTACGCTGCCTTCTTTCGCACAAAAAAAAGCTGTTGCTGCTTCCAATTCCGTTCCCCGTCCCAAATTAGTTGTTGGTTTGGTGGTGGATCAAATGCGCTGGGATTATTTGTACCGTTATTACGACCGCTACCAAAGCGGTGGTTTTAAGCGGATGCTGAACGAGGGTTTCACCTGCGAAAATACCAATATAGATTACATTCCAACCGTTACGGCTTCCGGCCATACTTGTATTTATACCGGTTCTGTTCCGGCGATACATGGCATTACCGGTAATGATTTTATCATCCAGTCAAGCGGAAAATCGCTTTATTGCACCGAAGACAGCACGGTAAAAACAGTAGGCAGCACTTCCAACGCCGGCGAAATGTCGCCCCGTAATTTATTGACCAGCACCGTAACCGACGAGCTTCGTTTAGCCACTAATTTTCGGTCTAAAGTGATCGGTATTGCTTTAAAAGACCGCGGCGGGATTTTACCTGCCGGACACTCGGCCAACGCGGCTTACTGGTTTGACGATGCTTCGGGCAACTGGATCACGAGCACGTATTACATGAAAGAACTTCCTGTATGGGTGAAAAATTTCAATCAGCAGAAATTAGCCGAAAAATATTTAAAGCAGGACTGGAACACGCTTTACCCCATCAGCACTTACCTGCAAAGCGAACCGGACAACAACAAACACGAAGGCACTTTTACCGGTTCTGCAACGCCTACTTTCCCGGTTAAAACTTCTGAGATGATGGCAAAAGGCGCAGGGTTAATCCGTACAACGCCTTACGGCAATTCTTTAACCCTGGACCTGGCCAAAGCAGCCGTTGAAAGCGAAGCTTTAGGAAAAAACACCGTAACTGATTTTCTGGCGGTCAGCCTTTCTTCTACCGATTACATCGGCCATCAGTTCGGCATAAATGCGGTAGAAATTGAAGATACTTACCTGCGTTTAGACCGCGATCTGTCCAGCTTTTTTACTTATTTAGACAGCAAGGTTGGCAAAGGGAATTATACCGTTTTTCTAACGGCAGATCATGGTGCTGCACATAATCCTAATTTTTTGCTGGATCATGAAATCCCTGCCGGTTTGTGGCCTGGGGGTACGGTCCTGAAAGACCTGAACCAGTTGCTGGAGAATAAATACAAGGCTAAAAAATTGGTTTTAGGGTTCGGCAATTATCAGGTCAACTTTAATAATCCGATGATTAAAACAAATCAACTGGATGTGAACGAAATCAAAAAGGACTGCATCATTTTTTTACAGCAGCAAACCGGCGTACAAAACGTGGTGGATATGGATAAAATAGAAACAGCCACCCTTCCCGCAGAACTACGCAGCAGAATCACCAATGGTTATAACCCTGAACATTGCGGTCCTATACAAATTATTTTAAAGCCTGGTTGGTATTCCGGCTATGGGCAAACCGGAACAACACACGGCACTTGGAACCCTTATGATGCACATATTCCTTTGGTTTTTATGGGATGGGGGATACCGCATGGCAAGATCAACCGCGAAACCCATATGACGGATATTGCGGCAACTATTGCTGCTTTGCTTCATATCCAGGCACCAAACGGTTGTATCGGCCAGCCAATTTCTGAGGTTTTAAAGTAGAAAAGATAAAGGCGGAAAAGTGAAGGGTTGAACCTCCTCTTTGTTCTTTCTACCTTTATCCTTTCACCTTTACACCTTTCTCCTTTATGTCGCCAATTTCTGAGGTTTTAAAGTAGAAAAGGCAGAAAGGATAAAGGCGGAAAAGTGAAGGGTTGAACCGCCTCTTTGTTTTTCTACCTTTATCCTTTCACCTTTACACCTTTCTCCTTTATGTCTTCCCACCACATCGTCCGCGAAAAACAAGAACCGGCACTGCTGATTTTAGGGCTGGGCTTGTTTGAGGAAGAGCATCTGGGCCAATTGCTGGAATGGAGCCCGACGGTTTTAGTGAACGATGCTTCTGCCGAAAAACTACAGAGCCTGGGGGTTAAGTTTGATGTGTTGATTACCCAAACAGAAAATACTTTTTTGCAGGAAAATTTAAGGGTGATCTTGGTGGAGGAAGATGCTTTGCAAACCGGTCTTCAATTTCTAATCCACGAAAAATATCCGGCAGTAAATATTATTGCCGGTAAAAGAAGCATGGCAGATTTTCTTCCTTATGCGGATCAGCTAACTTTGGTAATCTTTAGCAATCACCAAAAAATTTATCCCGTTAACAGTGGTTTCAGCAAATGGAAAGCAGCCGGCGAGATCATCGAAATGATAGGAACGCCTGCTGATCTGGAGCAAAGCGGACTGGAACAAATCAACCAGCATCAGTTTAAAACGCTGAAAGATGGTTTTTTTACGTTACAATTTGCACAGCCGTTTTTATTTATTGCGGAAGAAATTTAAAAAGCATTTGGATCATCCAGGCAGGAAAGCAAATCCGGATAGTGGAATTGATAGTTTAAATCGGCCATGATTTTCTCAGGGTTGATGATTTTCCAGCTTGTTTTTTCTTCTGCGAAATCCGATGCAGCCAAACCTGATTTTAGTATGGCTTTGCTATAAAAATCTTTTTTTGCGGGATGCGAAGGTGCAACCGCATTAAAAACACCTTGAAATTCTGGCTGATTTAAAGCGGCTTCTATCAAACCCAGACAATCTTGTAAATGAATTAAATTAACAGGAGCCAAACCGTTCGGGATACTGTTTTTATCCCTGAAAAACCTGCCCGGGTTTCTATTTGGGCCAAACAAGCCACCAAAACGGATCACCGAAGTTTGTAAGTTTTTAGCCGATAAAAACAGCATTTCTGCCTGCCGTAATTCCGACTGTTTATCAGGTTCATCGGCTTCGGTAACTTCCATGCAAACATCACCGTAAACAGAAGTAGAACTGACAAAAACAACTTTGCCGACAGGAGAAGAACGGATGCAGGACAACAAGATTTTCATTTTATCCAGGTACCCGTTTTGTGCGGTTTTGCGCGAAGGCGGTACGTTGATCAAAAGAACATCGGAATCAAAAAAACCGGGATCAGGTTGTTTTTCTCCGTTTTGTAACTGTACCAAAAAGGAATCAACGCCGGCGTTTTGCAGCAACTGCAGCTTTCCTGGTGTGGTGGTAGAACCTTTAACCTGCCATCCTTTTGCAACTAAAACCCTGGCCAACGGAAACCCCAACCAACCGCATCCCAATATACTAATCTTTTTATTTTTACTTTTGTCATTCATCCTTGTCAAAAATAAACCAACATCGTTTTGGCATTTTGTTTGTAATCACGCATTTTAAATATCAACACAAATTATGAAAACTTTATCCAGAAAATTAGCCGTAACAAGTATAGCCATCGCTATGGCAGCAACTTTTAATACCGGCTGTAAATCGCTCACCAAAACACAAAAAGGCACAGCAATTGGTGCAGGTGCAGGTGGTACCATTGGTGCATTGATTGGTAAAAGGGCAGGAAACACCGCTATTGGCGCCATTATCGGCGGTGCCATCGGCGGAACGGCAGGAGCATATATTGGGCGCAAAATGGACCGCCAGGCAGCAGAGATCAAACAAACCGTACCTGGGGCAGATGTGGTACGTGAAGGCGAAGGTTTGATTGTGAAGTTTGATTCGGGTATTTTGTTCGATGTCAATAAAACAGCTTTAAAACCTGCCGCAACTACCAATTTGCAAAACCTGGCTGCTTCCATGCAAAAAAACCCCGACACCAACATTATGGTGGTTGGCTACACAGATAATACAGGTTCGGTGGATTATAATCAAAATTTATCTGTACGCAGGGCTGATGCTGTAAAATCTGCCATTACCACCAACGGCGTTTCGGGCACACGCTTAACCGTACAGGGAAAAGGGGAAACCGACCCGATTGCCGATAATACCACCGAAGCAGGCCGTTCGCAAAACCGCCGGGTAGAGATTGTGATTGTGGCTAACGATAAAATGAAAACTGAAGCTAAAACAGCGCAGTAAGCACAAGTTTTTATATGCTAAAAGAAGCATTCCCGGGAAATTGGGAATGCTTCTTTTTTTACGGCTGTCTTACACTTTGTTCATATAAGTTGCGTTACCTTTACATCGATGTTTAAAAGATCAGGAATATTTATTTTGCTGCTGCTGTATGTAGTTACCGCTACAGGCTTTGCATTAAACCTGCATTTTTGCGGCAGCAGCATCGAATCGGTAAAGATCAATACGCCGGTAAAAAGCTGCGACATGAGCAGCAAATGCTGTAAAGACACGCATTTGGAAGTCAAGGTGAAAGATGCGCACCAGGCGGCTTATACTTCTTTTACCTATCAAATCTTGGCGTTACCGGTTGCTGAAATTTGTTTTTGGTTGAACCATGAACCAGCAACAATTGACCATTCTGCCAACTTAATTGCCGAACGCGGCCCGCCTCCGCCTTCAGTTCCTGTTTTTATCAAAAATTGTACTTTCCGGATTTGATCCAGTTGTAATCCCTACAGAAATAAAAACAGCTTTTTGCTGCTGTTCAACATTTTTTACAATTACAATTTTAGATCATTCCTACATGAAACCTCAATTAGCTTGCTTCAAAAAATTAAGGCTTATTGAAGCTTCATCACCTTTAAAAAACAATTTATCCTGATGAAAACTTTCAAAATATTACTGGCTGTTCTGGCCATTTCCATTAGTGCCGCACAGGCACAATTTGTTAAAGCCGATTTGCAAGTGAGCGGATTAACCTGTTCCATGTGTTCCAAAGCAACAGAAAAATCTTTGCGGACTTTGACTTTTATCAGCGATGTAAAACCTGATCTGAATAAAAATTTGTTTGTGATCACTTTTAAAAAAGACGCGCCGGTTAACCTGGATGCCATCAGCAAAAAAGTACAGGACGCGGGTTTTGCAGTGAACAAACTTACGGCTTCTTTTAACTTTGATAATTTAAAAATCAACAACGATTATCATTTTAATTATGCCGGAAACACTTATCATTTCCTGAATGTAAAGGATGAAACTTTAAATGGTTTAACGCCAATCACTGTTGTTGATAAAGCTTTTGTGCCTGCTGCTACTTATAAAAAATATGCGGCACAAACTACTTTCCCTTGCTATAAAAGCGGTATGATGGGCAACCAAAAAGTTTATCACGTTACCATTTAAGCTTTAAGGAAATGAAATTTATATTTCTGTTTTGGTGCTTTTTGGCATCAACCTTAACTGCTTTTGCCCAGGAATTATATGTAAACACGGAACCCGCCAGCAATATGGCGCGGAATTCTCTCGGTATCCGATTAGAAAACCAGGGTTATTTTAATCCTGATTTTCGTAACCGGAGTACTCTTGAACTGATGTACGGCGCAAGTAAAAATTGGATGGTTCATGCTTCCGGCTATGCATCCAATTTCTATCAGCAAAAACAGCATTTGGAAGGTTTTAGCGCTTATGCCAAATACCGTTTTTTATCCATAGATTCCGTGCAGAAGCATTTTCGCGGGGCGGTTTTTATCAAAGCATCCACCATCAACAATCCAATCGTTAACCAGGAAATTGCTTTGGAAGGAGACAATTCCGGTTTGCAAGGCGGACTGGTTTTTACACAATTGCTGCACAAACTGGCACTTTCCGGTTCGGTAAGTTATTTGCGTGGGTTGGATAATCAGCACAACCATATTCCTGTTGGTTTTGCACATGATGCCGTTGCTTATTCCCTATCTTCCGGTTACCTGCTTTTCCCTAAAAATTACACTAATTACAATCAAACCAACGTGAACTTGTATTTTGAATTATTAGGGAAAACGAATCCTGGTTATGGGCAAAGTTACTTAGATGCGGCACCTGCAGTCCAGTTTATTTTCAACAGTGTTTTCCGGGTTGACCTATCTTACCGAACACCACTTTATAACAGCATGACGCGTAATTCGCAGAATATGTATTTAGTAAGGTTGGAGTATAATTTTTTTAATTTGTTTTGATTTTTGGGTGGTAAAAGAAGTATGGGATTTTTGATTCTTATTGTGCAAGCAGATAAGGATCAAGAAGCTTTATACCTGCGATATTTTTAAAGTCCGCAGTATTCCTGGTAACCAAGGTTAGCTCATGCACTAAAGCTGTTGCTGCAATAATAGCATCCGGAAGTTTTGTTTTATACAATTTTCTGATAGCGATAGTACGCTCTACTATTGCAGCATTCAACTCAATAAGGCTAACATCATTCATAAAGTTTTCCAGCAATAGAGAATGCTCTGTGGGTGCATTAAATCCTAATACTTCTATTTTTGTAATTACAGAAACAGTGGGTGCCGCATCTAAAACTGCGTTTAAAAAAGCCATTCCCATTTCCGGCATTTTTCTACCTAAATAATCAATAACTGTGTTGGTATCGATTAGATATTGCGCTCGTTCCATTCATTACGGCTTTGAGACACATAATTTTGAAGCTCATCTGCTACATCTGCGGGTAATTTGCCGGCATATTTTTCGGAAAGTTTTTTTGTGGGTAAAACGTTTTCCTCCAATACTTTTATCAATTGAAGCTCCTCCAACTCATGGATTAGTCCAATGGCTTTGTGATTGGTAAGCTGTATCAGCATTGTTTCCATTATTCTGTTATTTGTTCTAAATATAGTGAAGATAAAACTCTTTTTTGCTAAATGTTTTGATATTTTTAGGCTGGTAAAAGAAGTATTAGATTAAACAATCCAAATAGATCGCAATGTTAGCTTTTAATGTTATTACTGAAAATCCCCTTTTTATAATTCCAATTTTAACTGGTTTTATTTTTTGTATTGTTGGTGCAATCATGCTTAAATTTCCTCCCAAAACCATTAATTCTTTATATGGATACAGAACTCTTATCTCGATGAAATCTCAGGAAAGGTGGGATTTTGCGCAACGTTATTCTGCACAAAAGCTCATAGAATGGGGATTTATACTTATGCTTATTGCTTTACTTGGCTGTTTCTTCAGATTGCCTAGTGCTTTTGGGGTTATTGCCGGTTTGCTATTAATGATCGTTTGTGTTGCAATTCCAATTATCAAAACAGAAAAAGAACTTCGTCAGCGTTTTAAATAAGTAAGAAAACAATTATGAAACTTTAATTCAGATTTAACAAAGCATCTGATTAATTACAGACTTAATAGCCGAGACTTCTTTCAAACTCAACTTATCAATCAAAGCTCCTATTCTTAATTTATCAACCGTTCGGATTTGGTCTAACATGATTGCGCCTTTTTCACCTTTAACTTCACACAGTACTCTGGAAGGATAAGCTTTAAGTGTATGCGTTAATGGTACAACAATAACTGTTTTGATATAGCGATTCATTTCATCAGGGGAAATAATAACGCAAGGCCTGGTCTTGTTAACTTCACTTCCTCTGGTTGGATCAAGGTCTATCCAATAAATAGAGTATTGCTTTATTTCCACGTCCAATCTTTAAACTCTTCATCCTCAAAAACATCCGGAATAATTAATCGGTCATCTCCGTTTTTTGCCATTTCCTGAAATGCTTCTGCCCAGCCTTTTCGTTTCTGGTTATCGGCCGGACTAATCACAATGGTTTTGTCTCTTACTTCGACATTAACTTCATACTCTATCTGGCACTCCTTCAAAATATTTTGAGGCAGGATGATGCCTTTTGAGTTACCGATATTTCTTATCGTAGATTTCATTATTCAAAGTTATAACAAATTATAACGAATAGCAAATCTCAACTAAAATATTATGATCCTAAAAATTATATTATAGTTTTTTTCTCACCTTAACTGCAAAGTAATTGGCAAAAAGGAGTACCACCAAATACTTCTTTTACCACCAAAATTTCCATCAACTTTACATTTTCCCCAAAGCCAACTTAATATGCGCCAAATGATGCAAGCCATGCCAGGCATATAAACCCAAAGCAGCTTTTAAAGTAGAAGTTTTTTGTGTAGCCGGATGAAAAAAAGTACGGCTCCATTGTTCTTCGGTTAGGGCTTGCATCAGTTCTACCCAACGGTAATGGATGCCTTCAATCATTTGGAAAGAGGGTGCAACCGGCATTTTATAATCGGGCAGCAAAGCCCAGTCTGCTTCCTGATAAGGTTTAATGGTTGGGTTATCTTCCGTCAAGGCCAATTTAAAACGGGTTAAACTGTTGGAATGGCTGTCCGCAACATGATGGATCACCTGCCGGATCGTCCACCCGCCTAAACGGTAAGGCGTATCAAACTGCTGGTAGTTTAAACCGACAACAGCCTGCCGCATCTGTCCGGGCAACGCTGCAATTTCCTCTATCCAGGTTCTCATTTGCTCGTCGGTAAAGGATGCTGGTGCGATATATTTTCCTATTGGATATTTTTCTTCTGTCATGCTCTTCTTTTTAATACTGTTTTTATCGCTAAAAATTAAGTGTTGGGTGCTTTTTGTTGAAATCGGTAGCATCCTGGTAAATTTTGGCTGCTTCCAAAATTTTTCCTTCGCCAAATAATTGTCCCATAAAGGTAATGCTTAAAGGGCGGCCTTGTTTGTTAAAACCGTTAGGCAAAACCACGCATGGGTTTCCGGTTAAATTGGTGAGCACTAAGTTACCCGAAAAAGAAGGTGCAATGTACATGTCCAAGCCTTTTAATTTTTCGTACCAGTCCTGGATCACCATCGTGCGGACACGGTTGGCCTGGATATATTCAACTGCCGGAACCAATTGCGCGGTGCGGAAAAGATTCGGCCAGCCGCCTTTTCGCTGGTTCACCAGCATATCGTCTTTATGGTTCAAAACCAGTTCCTGGAAAGCTGCGCCTGATTCTGTTTCCAGAATAAACCGCAAAGAAGCATAAGGCAGTTTTGGTAATTCTACCGGAACCAATTCTGCACCCAGTTCTTTCAGTTTAACTAAAGTAGTTGAATCACTGGTTTTGTTGAAGCGGGTGCGGTCGAAATCTGCTTTTAAATAACCCACTTTCCAGCCTTTCAAGGTTTTCTGGTTGCCGTCGTATTTAAAAGGGGCAGGGATCGTACTTAGGTCGAGAGGATCGGTCCCCTGGATCGCATTAAAAACGATGGCGCAATCTTCTGCACTCCTGGTAATCGGACCGAGTTTGTCCATCGTCCAGCTTAAAGCCATCGCACCGGTCTTGCTAACGCGACCGAATGATGGCCGCAAACCGGTATCACCGCATTCTGTGGAAGGCGAAACGATAGAACCCAAAGTTTCGGAACCGATGGCAAAAGGCAAACAACCGGCAGCAACTGCAGAAGCCGGGCCGGCCGAAGAACCGCTGGAACCACGTGTGATGTCCCAAGGGTTTTTCGTTCTGCCGCCAAACCAAAGATCGCCTGATGCTAATTCGCCTAAAGTGAGTTTGGCCACCAAAACTGCACCGGCTGCTTCCAATTTTTTGACAACTGTTGCATCTACTTCTAATTGCTGGTTTTTATATGGAACCGAACCCCAGGTAGTTTTATAACCTTTTACGGCCAGCAAATCTTTCACTCCAAAAGGAATGCCGTGCAAAACGCCGCGGTAATGCCCGGCTTTTATTTCTGCATCGGCTTGTGCAGCTTGTTTTAAAGCCCGTTCTTCGGTATAATTCACGACGAACAATAATTTAGGGTCGTACTTTTTCAAGCGTTCCAGAAAGAATTTAGTCAGTTCAACTGAAGTTATTTTTTTGGTACGGATTAAATCTGCCAATTGCCGGATGCTGTAAAAAGCCAAATCGTTTTTATCCGCGGGCAAAACTGTCACGCTTCTTTTATCGAGTAAAAATCCGTTTGTTTTATCGGGATAAACGAAGCCAACCGGAATGGGGTTGAAGTTTAAAGCCGGTACAACTTCATTGTTTAAATGCAGTTTGCGCAGCTCGTCGTAAGCTTTTAGGTGGTCGTCCAGTCCCTTCAGCATAGAATCGGCTTGTGCCGGGGAAAAATCTATTCCGATCAGCTTTTCAGCTTCGTTTACCATGGCAACGGTTATCGGGCTGCGTTCCAGTTTTTGGGTGATAAAAGCGCCGCAAACAAAGCTGAGGCCGCATAAAGAAGTGATGGTAAGAATTTTTTTGGTAGAAATATTCATTTGTAATAGTAGTTATTTAAAAGTTTAAAGCAGGATGTTTCAGTTGAAAACCAGTGGCGTTTTGGTAAATGCGGGCAGCTTCCGGCGTTTTTCCTTCCCCAAAAAGTTGTCCCATAAAAGTGATGCTGGTTGGCAAACCTTTTTTGGTAAAGCCATTTGGCAGCACCACATGGGTTTCCGGTGAGGTTGGTAAGCAATAAATTATCACTGTAAGAAGGTGAAAGGTACAAGTCTAAGCCCTTCAGTTTTTCGTACCAATTTTGCACCAAAGCCAAGCCGGAAAGCCGCTCTGCTTCTTTTACCATTGAAATGGTTATCGGACTATTCACCAAGTTTTTGGAAACGAACGAACCAAAAACAAAGCTTAATCCGCAGGCAGCGGCAATCGTACAAAAGCTTTTGGTAGAAAATTTAATCATGTTTAACTGTTTGTCCTAAAATTAGCGTTTTGTAATTTCTTAATTTCGGCCCGATGAAAAAAATTTGTATCTTTTTATTTACAGTTATATTTTTTAGTACCAATGCTTTTTCACAAACGCTTAAAACAGGCGTTTTGGTGATTGGCGGCGGCGCAGCGGGCGTGGCAGCAGGCATCCAAAGTGCGCGCAGCAATGTCAAAACGATAATCATAGAATCCGGGCCCTGGCTGGGCGGCAGTTTAACTTCCGGGGCGATGTGTGCGGTAGAAGGGAACCGAAACTTTCCTTCAGGCGTTTGGGGGGAATTTAGGAAACGGCTGAAAGAATATTATAAAACCACGCCTGGTTTTGATACGGTTAGTAATTCAACGCTTCGTTTTGAACCTGCTGTCGGCGCTGCTGTCCTCAAAAAAATTACCGATACAGCTAAAAACCTGACCGTTCATTTGAATGCTTCTTTTATCGGCGTAAAAAAAGACGGAACAGGTTATGAAGTTACGGCAAACATCAACGGCGCAAATACCACGATCAAAGCGCAGGTTGTGGTGGACGGAACAGAAACCGGCGATGTGGCATTTAAACTCGGCGTTCCTTTTGATGCCGGTTTTGAAAGTGAAGCGCAATCCGGAGAAAAAGAGGCGGTAAAAACAGCATTGCCCATCATTCAAGATATAACCTGGATTGCGATTTTGAAAGATTATGGCAGGGCTGCTGACCGTACCATCACCAAACCGGAAGATTACGACGAAACGTTGTATGCTTCTTTAAAGAAACAAAACATTAAACAAATATTGGAAGCCAACCGTCTGCCGAACGATAAATATATGTTAAAAATAAAAGGTATCAATGACGTGGCCGTAACGATGAATGATTTTGCACCGGCAGAAAAGGAAGCGGTTTACAAAAAAGCGCGTTTACGCACTTTAGGTTTGGTTTATTTCCTGCAAACCCAATTAGGTTTGAAGAATTTAAGTGTGGACAACCTGGAGTTTAATACACCCGATCATTTGCCATACATGCCGTATATCCGCGAGGCGAGGCGAAGCAAAGGCATGATCAAAATGGTTTTAGACGATATTTATACGCCTTATAGCCGTTCTTCCAGGCTTTACCGCACTTCTATTGGTGTTGGCGATGCTGCTCCCGGTCAGCATCTTTTGCCTTTGGGCAACGCGCCGGAAACGGATTACGGCGCTTTTCCGGCTTACAGTGTTCCGGCCGGTGCCGTCATTGTGAAAGGTTTTGATAATTTTTTAGTGGCAGAAAAAGCGATGTCGGTTACGCATTTGGTTAATGCCAGCACGATGTATCCTTCGGTGCAGATGACGGTCGGGCAGGGAATTGGCTCCATTGCTGCTTATTGCGCATTCTTTAAAACCACTACCAAAAGCGTCAAAATCAGATTGATCCAGAATGAAATATTGACTTACCACGGTTATTTAATGCCTTTCTTGGATGTGAAGCAAAGCGACCCGCAGTTTATCGCCATCCAAAAGTTAGGCGTTACCGGTTTGCTGCAAGGTGTACAAAAACCAAATGGCAATGCTGCACCAGTTTTCTTTTTGCCTGATTCTGTTGTTCAAACGGCAGAAATCAAACCGGTTTTAAGTGAGGTTTATACGCGGTCGTTTTTGTGGTTCAATAAAAATAAACCTGCCGAACTTTTTACCATTGGCAATATGCTTTCTTTTATTGAAGAACTGGATCTGCGCGATGCCAAAACTTTTCAGCAAACCATTCAAAACGACTGGAAAACAAAATTGCACCTGAATTCAGCATTTAATCTTAACCGGCCGATCACACGTAGGGAATTTGCTGCACTGGCCGATGTTTACCTAAAACCGTTTGATCGGCGAATTGACATAACCGGGAAGCTGCTGAACTGATTTTTATGCCGGTAAAAGAAGTATTGGTAAAATTAAAGGATGCTTCTTTTATCGGATGTACTTCAATATGGTGACCGCCATTTTGCAAAGATCAGTTCGTCATCATACAACCCGTTTTTAAAGAGTGCTTTTTTGAAAACCGCTTCTTGTTGATAACCGGCTTTCTGCAATACTTTTGCCGAAGCTAAGTTCCTGCTAAAAACACCTGCATATATCTTTTCAATATCAAACCGATCAAAAACATAAGTGGTAAACAAAGCAAGTGCTTCTGTCATGATGCCCTTGCCCCAAAACTGCTCGCCTAACCAATAACCTATTTTTGCGTTTTTGCAATAAATGCCTGTTTGCAGTTCAATTCCAATACCCCCTGCAACTTCCCCTTCAATTACTAACGCCATAGAAATTGCGGGTTCCTGTTGTTGCAATTGCTTGTCTATCCACGAACGGGCATCAGCAGCGGTGTAAGGCGAGGGAAAAGTGTTACCCACATAAGCCGCAACGTTTGGATTGTTGGCATGACGAAGCATCGTACCCTCGTCGCCATTTTCCCAGGAACGGATTTTAAAGCAAGAACCATCTAATACCATAATGTGCAAAACTTTTTTTGATGTGAATGGATACGGATAGTTGTTTTAACAGATAATATCAATAGCTTTATAGGGAGATTAAAAGCTTGTTTTATTTACCAGATATGATTTACTTTCGGTATTTGATTTTTGGTAGAAACGATGAGCAATTTACATTCTAATTGTTATTTTTTTTTTGGGGGAAAGCCGTTCTGTTTATTCAGGACGGCTTTTTATTTTAATGCACATCCACCGGAATTTGGGCATTCTTCCTTCTAAACGGCTGCAGGAATAAAAGAGGGATTGAAAATAGCATGATCAGGCCGGTGATCCAGTAGGCATCATCATAAGTCAACAATAAAGCTTGTTTGATTATGACCCCTTCCATAGCAGCATAAGCCATGTGCGATGCATCAAGCATAGATTTACCTTTCGCTAAAAACGCCTGTACGTAAAAATTATAACGTTCTACGTAAGCAGGATTATAAGGATTAATGTTTGCCAAAAGATTATTACGGTGCACACCTTGCCTAACATGGATCAGCGTTGTTAATGCTGCGATACCAAATGAGCCGCCCAGTTGCCGCATCATGTTGTTTAAACCTGTTCCCTGTCCAACTTCAGCACCTTTTAAATCTGCAATAGCTAAAGTTGTCAACGGTACAAACAATAAAGCCAAACCTATTCCGCGAATTGCAAGCGGCCAAAAGAAATCGCCGATGCCGGTAGCCAGGGTAGATGTGCTGAGCATGTGTGTAAACACAAAAAATAAAAACATCCCGATTGCGGCCATAATTTGTGCAGGAACGCCTTTGTTAAGCATTTTACCAATAAAAGGCATCATACAAATGGTAAATAGTCCGCCGGGGAAAAGTATTTTACCGGTTTGCTCGGCAGTAAAGCCAAGCAGTGCCTGGCAGAATATCGGAAACACAAATACCGAACCGTACAAACCAAGGCCCAATATAAATGAAGTGAACATACCTACGGAAAAACTTCGGTGGCGCATGATGCTAAAATTAACAATCGGATGATCGGTACTTAATTCCCTCCAAATAAACATTAGTGTTCCTAAAATTGCCGTTATGGTCAATACAAGTATATAGGTTTTTGAAAACCAGTCTTCTGATTCCCCTTTTTCTAAAATAGTTTGTAAACTGCCAACTGCTACAGCCAATAAGGCAATGCCCCACCAATCAATAGGGTTGCCCCTTCCGGTCCTGGGTGTTGCCCTAACGTAGGTATAAGTAAAGAATGCCGCAAGTGCCCCTACGGGGATGTTTACGTAAAATATCCATGGCCAGGAATAATTATCAGTTATCCAACCACCTATGGTTGGGCCAACCGTTGGCCCAACAACCGCACCTAAACCAAACAATGCAGTAGCCGTACCAACTTGTTCACGCGGCCAGGTTTCCAATAATATGGCTTGTGCCGTTGAAAGTAACCCCCCGCCTGCAACCCCTTGCAAAATACGGAATGCCACTAATTCAGTAAGGCCATGTGCATTACCGCATAAAAATGAAGCAATGGTAAATAAGATAATTGATCCAAGGAAATAGTTTTTCCGGCCGAAAAAGCTGCCCAGCCAGCCAGACATAGGTAAAATAATTACGTTTGCTACGGCATATCCTGTCGTAATCCAGGCAACGTCTTCCAGTGTTGCCCCTAAATTGCCCTGTATTTGCGGTAAGGAAACATTCACAATAGTTGTATCGATCAGCTCAAGCAAAGAAGCTGTGATTACGGTTATGGTGATGATCCATTTTCTAAAACCTACTTCAGCCATTATTTTAGTTTTTGTAAATAACAGAAACATTTACGCTCATGCCAGGCCGCAATTTTTCCATTATTTCTTTATTTGCTTTGATTTTTATTTTAACCGGAACACGCTGTACAACTTTTACAAAATTGCCGGTGGCGTTATCAGGAGGGAGCAATGAAAATTTGGCACCTGTGGCCGGAGAAAAATTATAAACTTCCCCTTGCAATTTTGTACCAGGGAAGGCATCTACTTCCAGATCTACCTTTTCCCCAGTTCGAAGATTATTCAATTGTGTTTCTTTAAAGTTGGCGGTAACATAAATACTGTTGTCATTAACTACCGAAAACAAAGTTTGTCCGGCTTGTACCAATTGTCCTTTTTGTACATTCTTTTTAGATACAATTCCGCTTGCGGGCGAATAAATGGTAGTGTAAGACAGTTGTAGTTTTGCAAAATCTACATCAACCACACGTTGGTTTACCCCTGTGTTTGTTACCTGTAACTGATTACGGGTAGTACCGATTTGTTGTTGTGCAGCCCGGTATTGATCCTGTGCCGCGCTGTAATTAGCCTGTGCTACATCCATGTTTGCTTTTGCCTGATCAAATTGCTGCTGTGTTACAGAACCATCTTTTACTAAATTAGCGTAACGGGCATAATCGTTGTTCGCCTGTTCTAACTTCGCTTTTGCCGATTCGGCCTCAGCTTTTGCGCTAGAGGAAGTTGCCCTGGTAGCAAATATCTGCGACTGGCCTACACCCACACTTGCACCAGCGCCTTTTTGCGCTGCCAGGGCCTGTTCCACCCTGATTTTATAATCGCGGTCGTCCAGCTTTACCAGCACCTGGCCTTTGTTAACGTGGGTGTTTTCTTCAAAAGCAATACTATCTACATAACCGCCTACGCGGGCAACTACCGGACTTATATCGCCATCAATCTGGGCATCGTCCGTATCCTCATGCTTACTGTAGTAAATATATTCTTTTATGCCGAAGATAATTCCTGTTAAAAGTACCAGTCCCAATATAATTGGGATCACCCTGTTGGGTTTTTTGGTAACTGGTTGTTCCGTTTCTGTTTGTATTTCCTGTGCCATTTGTATTTCCTGATTTTTATTTGTTGATTTTTCCGGTTGATCTTAATAAATTATAGTAAGCCAAACCTGCGTCTGCTTTTGCCAGTTCCAGATCTATTTGCGCCTGGTAAAGCAAGGTTTGTGCATCGGCACGGTCTGTTGCCGATGCAATACTGCTTTTGTAGCGTGATTCCTGCAATCGGTTGTTCTCTGTAGCCTGGGCAATTGAGGTTTGCAGTAAATTAACTTTATTTACAGCGGCAACATAATCCTGATAGTTTTGATTCACCTCGTTTTTAAGGTTATCGGTAGTAATGCCTTTATTGATGATGGTTTGATCACGTTGTATGCGGGCTTCTGCTTCCTTGTTTTTATTGCTCCATAAAGAACCAAAGTTCCAGGACAAAGATAAACCAGCGGTAAGCGGCGTAACATAATTACCTTTTGTTGGCAATGGGTTGGCAGATATATCCAAGTAATAGGCTGCGGCTGTTGCAGCTAAAGTTGGCAGCCTGTCGGCATGTGTATTTTTAATATTTGTTTCTGCAACACGGGTACGCAAATCAAGCTGCTGTATTTCCTGTCGGTTTGCAAAAGCGGTGTCAATGTAGTTTGATAAAGGCAAAATCTGATGATCAGTTGTGTTTACCTGATCAACATTAATTTGTGTGCTTTCGGGCAAACCCAGTAAAACATCCAAATTATAATTAATCACTTTTCGGTTGCTTTCCAGTTCAATACCATTTAACTCAATGTTTGATCTTTGCAGTTGAAAACGCAAAACGTCATTTTTAGTAACAATCCCCTGCTCAAAAAAACGTTGTGATTGTTTAATCTGCTGATCAACAGTAGTTAAATTCTGTTCTACTACTTTTTTGCTTTGCAATACCTTATACAAATTGTAATAAGCGCTGATGATGCCGTAACTTACCTGGTCTTTGTCATTGTCAACATCCAGGCGCGCTATTTTAACCAATAAATCGGTTGATTCTTTTGCATATTTAAATTTCCCACCTGCAAAAATAGGCTCAGCGAGGGAAGCGATCCCTAAATTTGCATTTGCACTTTTTGGCAGGCTAAAAGTAGTTGGCCCAAGGTTTAAAGTATTGGCTGGTATCTGAGCGTAGCTATAAGTATAACTTACGCTTCCGGTTGGCAGTGCACGGTCTTTAGCCTGGTTATATTGAGATACGGCCTGATCTATTTTTGATTGCGAATACTTTAATGTTTTACTGTTTTGGAGCCCCAGTTTAACGGCTTCATCTAAAGTAAGTGTCCGGTCCTGGGCCCTAATTGTGTTTATGCCGGCGGTTAATATCAGCAGTATAAAAACATGCCGTAAAAAAAGCATTCTGCTGTTGATGGCAGGTGTTGATTTATGAATTTGTTTAATCATTTTTTGTTGCTAAATAAGATTTTAAAAGTCTTTTCATATATGTTTTCATGCGGGGTTTTAATTGTGTTTCCAAATAATTTTCGTCCAAAACATTTTCGCCCATAACACGTGAAGAAAGCTGAGGCGCATTGATTATATAATTTTTGGTGCCAAAAATAGTTGCAATACACAGTTCGATATCGGTATCTTTAAAGAACGAGCCATTGGAAATCCCCTCCTGTATCACTTTTTTAAATTCCATTACATTGGCCATTAAAATGTCAACGATCTTATCACAAATTTCTACATGGTTATTTAAAGAAATTTCGCGGTTGATAAGCTTATGAAAGCGGGTGTTGGCAATAATCCGGTCTATGTATTTATCTACGCAACTCTCCAACTTGTCCCATGCACTTAAAGTTTCATCTTCATTGATGTTTTGCAACAGTTCTTTAAAAGAAATTATCTTACGTTCAAAAATCGCAATAAACAAACCTTCTTTTGAGCCAAAATAATAGTTGAGCATAGCCATATTTACATTGGCTTCGGCTGAAATTAAACGCGTAGAAGCACCATCATATCCAAGTTCCGAAAAAACCCTTTCGGCAACGTCAAGTATATGATCCTTCTTGTCAGTCTTTTCTTTTTCCATTTACAATACAAAATTAATCAAACGATTGATTAAAAATAGCAAATTTGTTATTATTGACAAAAAAATGTTTTTTTAATTTGAGGTAAGATCATTCCTCACATAAAATGCTTCTTTTAGCACCCTAAAATTATTATACGAAAATTAAGGCTGGTGCGATACTTCTTTTATCATCCTAAAATTGTTACCAGATACTACTCCTTTAATAAAAAGCGGATAAATAAGCCATAACCTTTTTTAACTATCTTCACCCTTTTATCAAAACAATGAAACGCTTTTATTCACTGCTGGTTTTTTTAGGATGTACAATAGGGATTATAAACAGCATCCATGCCCAAACTGCCCCTCCTGCAGATCGGGTTTCTATCGAACAGGAACTAAAAAAACTGCCTGTTCTGGGAAGCGTGCTTTACGTGGCTGCGCACCCGGACGACGAAAATACCCGTTTGCTGGCTTATCTGGCCCAGGAAAAGCACTACCGCACCGGTTACCTTTCTTTGACCAGGGGTGATGGCGGACAGAACCTTATCGGTAACGAACAAGGCGAATTATTGGGATTGATCCGCACGCAGGAATTGCTGGCAGCAAGACGAATGGATGGCGCCGAACAGTTTTTTACCCGTGCAAAAGATTTTGGTTTTTCTAAAGGGCCGGAAGAAACCTTGCGGATTTGGGATAAAGAAAAGGTATTGGGCGATGTGGTTTGGGTGATCAGAAAGTTTCGGCCGGATGTGATGATCTGCCGGTTTCCAACAACCGGCGAAGGCGGCCACGGACATCATACAGCATCAGCAATATTGGCGCAGGAAGCTTTTACGGCTGCTGCTGACCCAAAGCGTTTCCCGGAACAGTTACAGTTTGTGCAGCCCTGGCAGGCCAAACGCTTACTTTGGAATACTTTTAATTTTGGCGGAAATGATACCACTAATCCGGATCAGTTTAAAATTGATGTTGGCGTTTACAATACTTTGTTGGGAAAAGGTTATGGCGAAATTGCTGCCGATAGCCGCTCCAACCATAAAAGCCAGGGTTTTGGTACGGCTAAACAACTTGGGCAATCGTACGAATTTTTTAAAACGATTTTGGGCGATGCGCCCTGGACCGAGTTGATGGATGGCGTGAACACTACCTGGAAAAGAGCACAGGGCGGAGATGCGATCAACATCAGGATCAACGACCTGTTAAAAACTTTCAATCCGGCAGAGCCTTCAAAGTCATTGCCGCTACTGATGAATATTTATGGTTCGGTACAAAAACTGACCGATACTTATTGGAAAACGCAAAAAATAAAGGAACTGGACCTGTTGATACCTGCTTGCGCTGGTTTGTGGTTAGAAAGTTATGCCGTTAATGCCATTTATGCCATTGGCGACAGCATCGGCATCCGTAACCAGGTAATTAACCGTTCGGGCAGCAACATCAGGTTAGTTGATACGGAAGCAGGAAATCAAAAAAGCACATTTAATACTTTACTTCCAGCCAATCAGTTGCTAAGTTTCGATAGTAAAACATCCACCCAAAACATCACACAGCCTTACTGGCTGGATGGGGCACAAACCGGCGGAAGCTATGCGGTAAATAACCAGGAATTGGTAGGCTATCCCGAAAACCCTCATCCCGTTGCAGTAAACTGGCAATTTGTAATTAATGGACAACTATTTACACTGCAACGGCAATTGATGTATAAATACGTGAGCCCGGTCCGGGGCGAAGTTTATCAGCCATTGGAAATTACGCCTCCGGTTACCGCAAACCTGGATCAGCAGGTTTATCTTTTTAACAGCAATCAGCCCAAACAAATTACGGTTAAACTGAAAAGCTTTACCGGCACCAGTGGCAGCATCAGTTTAAAAGCACCTGCGGGATGGAAAGTAAATCCGGCAAATGCTTCTTTTACCGGCAAAAAAAAGGGGGACGAGTGGAGCGTTATTTTCTCGGTCACTTCAGCTATTACCAGAAATGAAACCGACACGATCAGGGCGTTTGTACAAGTAAACGGAAAAACATACAATTTGGGAATCCATCAGATTATGTATGAACATATCCCGAACATTACTTATTTTCCGTCTGCTCAAGCTAAACTGGTTAATGCAGATCTTAAATTAAGCGGGAAGAGGATTGGTTATTTGCCAGGTGCCGGAGATCTGGTCCCCGAAGCTATGCAACAAATTGGTTATCAGGTAAGTACTCTTACCGAAAATGAAATCCTGACCGGAAACCTGTCTGTTTATGATGCTATTATTGTTGGCGTCCGTGCTTTCAACATCAACAATCGTTTATTTCTTGAACAACCTAAGCTGCTGGAATATGTTAAAAATGGCGGCAATATGCTGGTGCAATACAACACCACTTCGGCTTTGGTAACCAATCAGGTCGGGCCATACCCATTCCGTGTAGTCAACTCCCGGGTTACTGATGAAAATGCGCCGGTTACCATCCTTGACCCTGCTGATCCGGTTTTAAATTATCCCAACAAAATAACCAGCCAGGATTTTAAAGGCTGGATACAAGAGCGCGGAATTTATTTTCCAACGGACATTGACCCAAAATACCGGACAGTTTTGCAGATGAACGATCCCGGCGAACAACCTAATAAAGGCGCCTTACTGGTTGCCGATTATGGAAAAGGACGGTTTGTATATACCTCGCTTGTGTTTTTTAGGGAATTGCCTGCCGGCGTTCCGGGCGCTTACCGCTTGTTCGTCAACTTAATTAGTAAAGGGCATCCCTAAAAACCATATTATTTGTTTAGCCTTACCTTTAATTCCTCTCCAAAGGAGAGAAAAAGAGGGCTTTTAGGGATGCCTGAAGCAAAAAATAATAATTAGCATTAGGCAGCAATCATATATTCGGCTAATTTTACAGCTATATTAACACAATTATGGAAAACCAGGGAACAGAAGAAGTTAAAAGCTTTGATAATTTATACTACATTGTTGGACTGCTTGCGGGAATCATCATCGCATACATTGTGCAAGGCACTTTTTTGTGGATGTTAATTGGTGCTGTACTTGGTTTGTTGAGTGCTGCATTCTTCATCAATAAAGTTGCACCAAGAGACGTTGAAAACTGATCGGGACCTTCCGGCTTTTATCAAATCATGGAACCAGTTTTACGGTATTGTTATCGTTTGGCTGGTTTTTTTGGTTTTTATCTTCTGGCTCATCACTCAATTTTTTAAATGAGCCCGGCCGACTGGATCGTTCTAACCCTTACCATCATCGTAATTGTGGTTTACGGTCTGTGGAAAAGCCGCGGCAGCAAAAACATCAACGGCTTTTTATTGGGCGACCAGTCTATGCCCTGGTACACCGTTGGTTTTTCGGTAATGGCCACACAAGCCAGTGCCATTACTTTTCTTTCGGCACCCGGGCAAGCCTATACCGACGGGATGCGTTTTGTGCAGTTTTATCTGGGTTTGCCGCTGGCCATGATCGTGCTGTGTATCACTTTTGTACCCATCTTTCATCGCCTAAAAGTGTTTACCGCTTACGAATATTTAGAGCAGCGTTTTGATTTTAAAACACGCGCTTTAACCGCCGTTCTGTTTTTAATCCAGCGCGGGCTTTCTACCGGCATCACCATTTACGCGCCTTCCATTATCCTGTCAACTATTTTAAACATCAATACTTCTTTTACCACTGTTTTTATTGGAGGCGTTGTGATTGTTTATACGGTATATGGCGGCACTAAAGCGGTTTCTTATACACAACTCTTGCAGATGAGCATCATCTTTGCCGGGATCTTTTTGGCGGGTTTTCTGGTTGTTTCGATGCTGCCTTCGGATGTTGGATTAACAAAAGGCCTGCACCTGGCAGGTAGTTTAGGCCGAATGAACGTGATTGATTGGAAGTTCGACTGGAACAACCGTTACAATGTTTGGAGCGGCCTGGTCGGCGGATTCTTCCTGCAACTTTCCTATTTCGGCACCGATCAAAGTCAGGTTGGGCGTTATTTAACCGGAAGTTCTATCGGCCAAAGCCGGTTGGGACTGATGATGAACGCGTTGATCAAAATACCCATGCAATTCCTGATCCTGCTGATCGGTGTACTGGTTTTTACGTTTTACCAGTTTCATCAGCCGCCGCTTTATTTTAACAGATACGAAGTTAACCGCATTAAAAACAGCACCAAAAGTACTGCTTACAATTGGCTTGAAAACCAATACACGTATGCCTTTCAGCAAAAAAAGCAAAAAGCAGAAAACCTGAGCAAGGCTTACGACAGCGGCAATAACACCCAAATTGAGCAGGCAAAAGATGCATTCAAACTGGCTGATGTGCAATCGGGGATCATCAGGCAAAACGCCATCAGTCTCATCAAAAAAAACAATGCAGCTACCGATGGCAACGATACCAATTATGTTTTTTTAACTTTTGTAACGCAATATCTTCCGAAAGGGCTGGTTGGCTTGCTCATTGCCATTATTTTTCTGGCTTCGATGGGTTCTACGGCAAGTGCTTTAAATTCGCTGGCCTCTACCACGGTGATCGATATTTATAAGCGGATGTTTAACAAAACCGCTTCCGATCAGAACTACTTAAATGTTTCCCGTGCGGCAACTGTTTTCTGGGGGTTGGTTTGCATTGGGATGGCTTTATATGCCAGCCATCTGGGCAATTTGCTCGAAGCCGTGAACCAATTGGGTTCTTATATTTACGGAACCATCCTCGGCGTTTTTTTAGTGGCTTTTTATGTGAAGCAGGTAAAAGGCAATGCTGTTTTTATGGCAGCAATTATTACCGAAACCATCATTCTTATTTTAGGGTACCATGAAACCGTAGCTTACTTGTGGCTCAACCTTATTGGCTGTGTCCTCGTGGTTTTGTTCAGTTTGATTTTGAATTTGTTTATGAAGGAGAGGGATGCTTCTTTTAACGGGTAAAAGTTGGCATAAACAATAAAAACCCCTCTATAAGAAGTACTAAACCTAATTTATAAAATCATCAAGACTAAGAGAAACTTAACATTTTTCTTGGAATTCTTTCACCAACATGAACTTCCCATATCATTAGTAGCCTTTTATTCGGTCCAAATAATAGCCTCCTCAATTTTTATAAAAAGTTTTGCTATTACAAACCAATTGATTTACTTTGTAAGTAATTACTCACTTTTATGACAGATAAGCAGCAACGGATCTTAGCATGCGGATTAGCACTATTTGCAAGCCGTGGCTACAGTGCCACTTCAACAAACGAAGTGGCCAAACAAGCCGGCGTTTCAGAGGGGCTGATCTTCCGTCATTTTAAAAATAAAGAGGGCTTACTTGCTGCCATTTTGGATGAAGGCGATCAGAAAGTAAAACAGCTCTATAGACAGATTATCCAGCAACCCGAACCGTTAAAGGTTATTCAGGCTTTTCTGGAACTTCCTTTTACAGTTCCCGAACCTGAGTATTCCTTTTGGAAGCTGCTTTTCACTTTAAAGTGGGAGTTAAATGTTGACAGTTCTGAAAAGATCAAGCCATTAAAGACTGCTTTGATACAAGCTTTTACAGACCTGTCCCGCCCGTATCCTGAAATGGAAGCTGAATTCTTAATTCATTACATGGACGGATTGATCAGCGCAATAGTAAAAGGAGAAGTGAAAGCTACTGCCGCACTTAAAAAATATTTGAGGCAGAAGTATAATGTATAAAAAATTTAACCAATCAATAAGTAAGTACTCACTAATTTAAGAAAATGAAAAAGACAATTTTTATTACCGGGGCAAGCAGCGGTATCGGGGAAGCTACCGCTAACTATTTTGCAGCGCAGGGCTGGAACGTAGCCGCTACGATGAGAAGCGTAGATGTAAGCAAGGAAAATTTAAAATCTCCGGGCATCCTGCGATATGCATTGGATGTTCATGACACAGCAAGCATCCAAATGGCAATAGAAGCAGCCATTAAAGATTTTGGGAAAATAGATGTGCTTTTTAACAATGCTGGTTATGCTTTGGCTGGCCCGTTTGAAGCTTTTTCGCCTAAGGAAGTACAGCATCAGTTTAATACCAATGTATTTGGCGTAATGAATGTAACCCGTGCTATCCTGCCCTACTTCCGAAACCAGCGAAGCGGTGTTATCCTGAATACCACTTCTTCTGGCGGCATCATCACATTTCCACTATATAGTTTGTACAACAGCACCAAATGGGCTGTTGAAGGTTTTATGGAATCACTGCAATTTGAACTGAAAGCATTTAATATCCGTGTTAAAAATATTGAACCCGGAACAGTAAAATCTGAGTTTGCGAGCAATATCGACTTTAAATCACATAAAGCTTATGATGTTTATGCACAAAAGGTTCAACAAAATACATTAGCAGGTTATAAAAATGCACCAACACCAGATGTAGTGGCAAAAGTTGTTTACAAGGCAGCAAACGACGAAAGCTATCGTTTAAGGTACACGGGTACGCCACAGGCTGGTTTTATCTTTTTTATGAGAAGGCTGCTACCTTTTAAATGGTACAACAGCATGATCACCAGATCGATGGAAAAAGAAGCTAAAACAGGAAAGCAATGATTTCTTCGAACCAAATTCAAATCAACATATAAGTACTGAATGTAAAGAATTTAAAAATTCAGAATACAAAAACCTCCTAAAAAACAATAAAAGCCCCACGAAACGCTGTCCGTGGAGCATTCAACCTATATCAATTTATTCAATTCTGGGCGGTGCACTGCTCATTACCTTGTACAACAAGTATTTTCTTTTTTTTAGTTTTTCAACAAAATAAATATCATAATCTGTAAACAGTACCCCGCCACCAACCCCGTTTTTACAAATTAATTCTAAAAAGTCTTGGTCAGACATTAGCCGAAGCCGCTTCATCTCTTTTTTACCAATTGTTTTTATGGTTTTTTTAAATTGTAAAAAATAGGGAGAATACTCACCATTGTAATAACACGGATAGTCGAATTTTATATGAGAACCAAACATTACATGTGAGGTATTAACAATTTTATATAATTTTTTATTTTTGCTTTGAAAAGTATCTATCAAAAAATAGATACTTTTTTTTATCAAAGGCAATGCTTGCGGGTGTGCAATTTTACCTAAAAATACAATTACTACTATAATTAACAATGATTTAAATAAATTCATTAGCGTTTTTAAAGTGATTAAATAACAATATTAGTTGCTGCAATTACGTGATGTGCTTTGGTAAGTCAAGTTTCTTTTATTATTTAAATCTTCAAGTTTTGCAGTCGTATCAAATTCTTTGGCATAACTTTTTGAATCAACTAAACCTTTAGACCCCCAGGCTATTGCCCTATAGTTATCTATTGTAATTGATGGGTCTGTTTTAAGTGACGGCCAGGTTTTTTCTGCATATTCTTTTACCCCATTGGCAATTTTGTAAATGTTGTTGGCTATGACCTGATGGCTTACGTTATTAGGATCAAAAGTCGGGTTTGCTTTCATTACACTATCTACCTGAGCAACTACATATTGGTCAAAAGTATCGGCATAGGTTTGGTTATATACCTCGGTTCCCATCAAATGGCGTTGGATTAAATTCTGATCAATATAAGCATGAAAAGCTTCATGTATAAAGGTTGACTATAATCATAGATTCTTACATCACATAATTGTAATCATAAACATGATAGTACACCTTTATGGTTCATGTTTAGATATACATGTTTAATGCCACCAATATTATTTAATAGGATCATAAACTGGTAATATTATAGGCTCCTGAATAATAATTGTCTTTGGATTTCTTTTTACCTGATCTCCATAGTAAAACAAAACGCTTTGTAACACTTCACTTGGAGAATAATTCCTTGTATTTGGTACTACACAATCTTCTTTATGATTATCAAGCGATAAACAAAATACAATAGATTTTTCATTCAGGTTTTCATCTATTGGAAATTTATACTTTTTGATAATATTAAAGCTATTTTGCATATCATTTAAAACTTCGTTTAAAACAGATAAGGTTTTATATGACATAGTTTGTCCGTTTTAATTAATATAACTGCATAATGCCAATTACAATCTTCTTTTACTGAACTTGGTATCCTATATGAAAAAGCGATATATTTTTTAAAATCTTTAAATGTGCGATCAGTAGATCCAATTATAAGTAATATAACAGGTAAAATTATATTTATAATTTTCATTTTTTAAGCTTCTAAATAAGTTTACCAAAACCTTATCACAATTAGTGAATATCATATTCATCCTTTTCAACAACAATTATTGGATCTGTGTATAGTCTGTTTCCTTGCAGTGAAATACTGCTAAAATCTGATATTTTGATAAATCGCCAGGACTTAACGGACTGGGACAATTTCTTGAGGATAGATGAATAAAATATGGAATTAATATACTTATATTTTTTAAGAAAAAGTCTTTTGCAAAAATTTCTAACCTTTTATTATCAAAATTTTTACTGGCAAGTTGAAGGTCAATTTTAAAAAGCATATCTGCACTATCGGATACATCAAAGCTTGCAATTTTACCATTTTTGTCCAATACAACTTTAATTAAAGTTATAGTTGGAATACAATTTTTTCTAAGTAACTCCGGATATTTAAAGTTAATAATTACAGATTCTATAAACTTATTTAAATTAGAGTCTGTTGCTTGAGCCTTAACACTTATACTTCCGAAAAGTAAAAAAAATAATATCAAAAGAAAAGTATTTTTCATTTTTAATTACATTTAGTTCCTTTTTATAGTCAAAATCTTTGGGCGCGGTAAAAGAGCCTTTTAGTGATTTTACAAGCGGCGTAATTTCTACATCTGCACAATTATTTTCTGATGTAATTGCTTTGAGGTAGCTTTCAATCAAATCCGACAAGCTACGGTCCAGATTTTTAGCATATTTTTTTGCTTTATCAATCACAGTTTGTTCTATTGTTAGCGTCAGTTTCATATTCATATTACACGTGTTTATTCTATAAAATTTACACGTACAGTTATAATAACCTTTTCTTTTGAATTCAAATAGTTTGTGCAGCCTGATTAAAAAAGACCGATAAAAACAGCATAAAAAATAAAAGCCCCACGAAACGGTGTCCGTGGAGCTTTCAACTTTATCAATTTATTCAATTCTTGGCGGTGGGCTGCTAAATACTTTATACAACAAATATTTTCTTTTTTTTAATTTCTCGACAAAATAAATATCATAATCTCTATCTAGTATAGCACCACCAACACCATTTTTACAAATTAATTCCAAAAAGCCATGTCCAGACATTAACGGAAGCTGCTTTACCTCTTTTTTACCAATTGTTTTTACGGTTTTTTTAAATTGGAAAAATTCAGGGGAATACTCACCATTGTAATAACACGGATAATCAAACTTTATAATAGATCCAAACATATTATCAAGTGGTGGATTACGAATTTTATATAATTTATTATTAGAAAAAGTATCTATTAAAAAATAAATACTTTTTTTAATATCTGGTGATGTTTGAGCTCTTATACTTCCTTGCATAAAAATAATCAATACTATGCTTAAAGACAATTTGAATAGATCCATAGTCTTTTAAATTAAATTAGTTTGTGCAGCCTGATTAAAAAAGACCGATAAAAACCTCTAAAAAAACAAAAGCCCCACGAAACGGTGTCCGTGGAGCTTTCAACCTAAACCTTATCACAATTAATTTGAAGATGAATATCCTTTTGCATTTACACTTTTACATAGTCTTAAAAAAGTCCATATTGCTACATATAATTTAAATACAATATTAGCAACAACGATATTTATTATAATAAATGATAAAGAAGACCAGGATCATAGATATTTAGATCCATAATTATAAATCTTAAACATTATAGTGCATATTTCTAATTCAAGTTTAAATATATTAATGCCAACAATATTATTTAATGGGATCATAAATTGGTAATATTATAGGCTCCTGAATAATAATTGTTTTTGGATTTCTTTTTACCTGATCTCCATAGTAAAACAAAACGCTTTGTAACACTTCACTTGGAGAATAATTCCTTGTATTTGGTACTACACAATCTTCTTTATGATTATCAAGCGATAAACA